>ENA-OSIY01001085-OSIY01001085.1-marine-metagenome-genome-assembly--contig:-NODE-1085-length-14836-cov-13.143302_pt1 | contig 14836 bp, 19 predicted proteins | sample MGYA00237884_ERZ534233 | MGnify/ENA primary metagenome ERZ534233 (study PRJEB26412, sample SAMN06343840) | marine metagenome | isolation source: estuarine water | place: USA: Columbia River Estuary... | reverse complement strand
ATTTCATTTATTACCCCTATCCTACTAGTATCCACAGGAACAGGTATGATTTCTATGGTAGATCTATATTGGATGCTTTACCTTACACTACTGATATTGACTTTATTCTTAACAATCAGCCAGAAGCATCAGGATCGCTAAGAACTCTTTTTGACACAGCGAAGAGGGAAAAGCCAGTCATAATAAACTTCTATCACTGGATAGATTGCGAAGAATCTAGAAAATTCAGCGAAGATCTAGGAGGCTTCTTCTATAGACAAGCTGAAGGGTTTATTGACGCAGATTATTCAGCATTTCATAGTGAATACGCTTTTTCATTGTTTAAAAATGAATTTAAAAATAGATTTGGAGATTCCGGAACGGACTTCTCTGAAATAAAAAATGATAAAGTTTTAAACTTTAGACCTGCCGCCACCAAATTTGGAAATGATCCAATAGATTTATCAAAATTCAATGGCAAAAAGATAGTTTTATTCAACCATAGACTCAATAAGACAACGCAATGGAAAGAGGTGGTCAAAATATTTGATGACCTATATTCAACGCGCAAAGATTTTATTTTGTGGATAACAGATGCCGCAAATAAGGAGGGAGCGCATATAGCAAAAACATATCCATTCGTACATATAGAACAAGTTCCGGACAATCAATATGGTTATTTGATAAACAATAGTCATTTCTCTGTTTGTAATCACAAAGGATACTCGACTTGGAATATGGCAGCTTTAGACGCCATATACAATGGGTGTTTCACGCTTGTACCAAAAAGAGAAGTCTATTTGGACATGTTTAAAGATTGCGACCATGCTGATTCATTTTTCCATGAAAATTCCCAGGAGTTAAAAAATAAAATAATATTACTTTTAGATTCGGCTAAAATTAATACAGATACAATACATTTAAATCCAAAATTAAAACATTTATTTTCTCCAGATGACTCGATCTTTAATAAAAAAATAATAGAGTCAATAAATAATAAGATGGGAAATGTGCCTGCTAAATACGATAAAGTTATCGATTTGATTAAATCAAATAGTTCTATAAGTAAAAAAACTCTTATAAATACATTATGGAGCTTTCATTGTAATAGTAATTTTCAAAGAATGAGATGGAGATTATTATTAAAAGATGGTATAATAGATAATACAAAAAGTAAAGATACTATTTATAATATTTAATAAAATGGCTAATTTTAAAAAAACAAAATCTAAATCTAAATCCGAATCTGATTTATCTAATTTTGACGCGACGCTTAATTTTGCATACTGTCCATCCATAGCGCTCACTATAGATCATTCATTAATGATAAATAGCGATGAGTTCAAACAATTATCTGAATCATTAGATGATGAGTCCACTCGTTATATGAGTCAGGCTATGAAATATTTTTATATATGTTATTCAATTACAATAGAGAATACTCAACTACAACACAGTAATTATTTTTATTTTCAACTATTTTCACAAATAGGAGATCAACAAAATGCAGCAGATCCAATTTATGGATTTTACAATGACGAAAAGATACTGGAATCAATTAAAAACATTGATTCAATGTTTAATCCGGAAAAATATGACAAACAGATCTTCGACACATTTCAGAGCGAATTTTATGCTAGCGCAGATCAGATTATTAAACTAATGCAGGATTGGACAAAATTGAAACTTTTAAGCTTCAATGATCTATATTTTAAAGATAAAAAAACAGTTGAAAGTCTATACAAACTTATCGAACATAATAATGAAATTACCAAACGGAACGCCGCAAAAGCCAAACCCAAAGTTGATAAACCCATTAGAAAAACTCCTCTCAAATCTATTAAAAAATCAAAAACTAGTAAATCAAAATTAAAAAAATGAATACAGAAGAAAAAAAATACGAGCTAGAACCCGTAGTAGAGGTCATGAAATATTCTAAAGTAAATAATGGCGACGTTATTATTTTAAGATGCGAAGCCGGCAAAGAAAATGAAGAAATTTCAAAAATGCATTCGAAACTCAAATCTCTAATTGTAGAAAAAAACTTAAGAATTTTAGCAATAAATCCAGAATTTAGTATGGATAGAATTTTTCTAGCATTAGAAGCTGCAAAAAATTTCGAAGAAGACATGATAGACAAAGTAAACGAATAAGAAGTCAAATATGAATGAAATTTTAGACAAGATAGAGAGCTCTATTCCGGAAAATGTACGCTTTAATCTAAAAAGAAGACTTGTTACACAAAGTCACCTAATAATTGAATTAGCAAGCCAATTAAAACAAATGTCTGAAAATAATTATGATATAAGAAGTGTTTTATTTAAAAATAATGATGACGTATTGTATTTTTCTGGAGATATACTTGCAAAAACACTGCATGATTTCTGGACAAAGAATGGATCAATTTATGATTTCTTCATAGAAAATGCTAAAATTGCAAGCTATGTTAATGGATTCAAATGCTTATGGAGTTAAATAGCCAATGATAACATTAGTATGCATATTTATAGGAATAATATTCGGATTATTTTTCACTGAAGATCGCTAATCAATCTTTTCAGCCACGTGTCCTTGTTGTAATTATCCCATAATAATCCCTGTAATTCCTTCAATAGTTCAGAATAATCGCGTCTAGTAATTTCATCTATCAAATAAGATAACTGAATCATATTATCTTCTCTAGTTATTACGTTCTTTTCTTTAATTATCAAAGATTGAGGATATAAAAACTCTTCTGCAAATAATTCAGCATAAGAACACAGTTTGCCATCAGGAGCTATTGGAATAGCGCCATTCATTATCGCCTCGATCATTGAATTTCCCCAAGTTTCATGTTGCGAAGTACTAAGTACGAATTTAGCTTTTTTTAATTCGTTCAAATAAACGCCCCTCTTCTTTCCGTTGTCCCTAATGATATTACGAAATACGCCCTCATGCTGTTTCATTTCTTTTGAATACGCAGCAGAGAGAGCCTCGGGCGTGCATATTGAAATATTTGTTTTTATAAATCTTTCTAGTTCAAACAACACCCATGGATTCTTTTGTTTTTGAAGCCTATGATTCCAAATGATAAGATTACTTTCTTTATTTTTTTCAAATTCTTTAATTTCCGCGTCCGACTTGTCCATGTAATAAGGTTTAATAAAAATTGGTATTCCGACAACTTTTATATTTTGATCAATCAGTCCAGATATATTCTCAAGTAAGAAATTCTTAAAAGATAAACTTCCCAAGAAAATTGTATCAACTTCGCATAGACCTACGGATTCAAGATTTTGAATGTTTTGTAAGTCATTTTTATCGAAAGATGAATTTCCAGGTTCTCCATCGAAAAATCTACTTCCGCGCATAAATCCGTATATCTTAAATTTATTCTTCAACTCTGTTCTTCTTTCAAAGAATATATAATCATTTAAATTGACAAAAAATAACTTATCACTACTTGTTTCTGAATAATTATCTATCAAGCCGTTTAAATACTTGTCTCTTAATTTTCCAGCCTTTGAATAATTTCCGTATTCGAAATCACCCCCTACATATTCAAACGCTTCAGAACCTCTTAAAAACTCACTCATTTCACGAGCCCAGTTTAATCTATAGAAATGAGGTATTAATATATATCTATTTGATTGCATTTTTTAAATTTTTATATTATAGTGTATAACAATATATAGTTATATTAAAAAAAACACATATAATAATAAATAATTTTATGGGACAAAGAGTATCATTCGCAACAGCGCAGTGGGCAAATAAACCAGGCAAACCAAGTTGCCTTGAGCAAGGGCAATGGGACGCAATGAACTCAAGCGGTTTCAATTGCGTGCCATTTGCTGGCAAGTTCGCACTCACAGACGCACAAATAAAAGACCTCAAGGTAAAAGGATTGGAGCAAGGAGCTTTCGATGCTTATAAAAACGCAGTCCAAGCGATACAGCTTGGAAGCTGTCCAGGTGACGAAGGCGGGCCATTTATTGGGCAGCAACTTACAGAAGATGAACTGAATCTTCCAGAATTAAAAGAAACAGATATAACAGTTAAATGTGAGGATATTAAAATGAAGGTATGGGATGGCTCCACGTATTATGACAGATCGGGAGCAAGCAAGAAATTTACATGGAATACGTGCCAGGGCGACGCGAAGCCTAACAGACGAACTGTCGGAATTAGAGATTTTAAAGCCCCGAGCGCAAGATCGGATGTTTACATTCCAGTTTGTGGACCAGGAACGCATATTCTAGAAATAACCAAAGATCAATTAATGCAAATCGTGTGGAAGGTTTCACAGTTTGATTTAGAAGCTTCTGGTATTTCATCTTCATCGTACGCGAAGCGTACGCAGGACACCAGTTACTTTAATCCCCAGAACGGGCCGTGGACCATCACAATTGAAAACACAGCTAAAACTAGTACTAAAGATCTTGATCCTGAACCTAAAACTCCAGGTAAAGAGTCAGAGATTGTGAATTTAAATTGGCCAGAATGTGAAGAAATGGGCTACTCTGGTTATGAAGAAGCCGACTCTGATGGTGTTAAAACTGGAACATCAAATGGAAATGTTACAGCTAGTTTTAAAGCCGATAACTTGCCGGATGGGCCGAATGGGTCTGAGGATTACTACATGTACTTCAACGGCGCAGCCTCTAGTTATATAAGAATATCTACACTACCATTCAGCAATAGACATCAATACATTTATTTTGTTGCGGATGAGACATCCGGAGAAGAAAAGATTTACTTTGATCCAACGGGGTTATTTAATTTTGGTATTAGTTCTTCTGGTACCGGCGGTTACTTTACTGGTAATAGTCGTGGCGGCATTAGCGCCAGTTACGGCTTGGACGCGGCTAACATATTAGCAGAACACAGCATAACTCTAGACTTTCTAGGAAAAATTTATACGATTTATATTTATGGTCCCACGAATGAAAATTTTACTCTTGTCCATACAGAATATAAATTTAATTTTGATGCTGGCGCGACAATAACTATAACCAGTAAAAAATATTATCCATATGCTAATTCCGAAGGGGAAGACGTTTATGATGAAGATACTGGCGCACGGCTGAAAGACCCCCTAAGTTAACGAAGAGAATATATTAAAAAAAAATATTTTTTCTTTATTTCATTTATAATATATAAACCATGAAAGTTTACAAATTCAATTCGAGAAAAAAAATAAAATTATCTTTCCTTGCCGAGCTCGGAATGGAAATGTTCGATGGAGAGCTTTTTTTTAATAAAAAAGTGGAAGACATTCCTCCTACAACCGTAGAACTACACGGATTGACTCTTTTGAAAATAACGGAGTTTGAATCAAGAAAACTGATTTTAGCCGACTTTCTAGAAACAGTTTACCCGTTAGTTTTATGGTCTGGAGAAGAATACGAAAAAAATTCCTACTCTTCAAAAATAAAAATAGATGAAAGAATAAGCGAACTTATAAATCACGCCCATGATGATTATGTATCTGAATTGTTTAGTATTACACCCAGTGACAAATTAAAACTAACAGACGAAGAATACTCTCATATTCAAAAAAAATATGATTTTGAGTTTCCATTGCTTCCTGAATCCCTTATTATTCGTCCAAAAAGACCAACCCTTCCTCCGATGGCAGCTGTTTAAGCTTCTAAAGAATAAAACTAAAAAGCTTATAGTCGTACATCGTTTTTTGACTCAGCTTCTCCATGTAAATTTTTTCAAAGCCCTCGCTTGATTCTTTTTTTTCGTACGTCCAATTATTTCTATTATTAGAATTAAATTTTGTCAAAAATTCTTTTAGATTTTTTGGCACATCTTTAATAAAAGAAAAGCCATAGCGTTTAAACGCCATATCTATCATTCTATCTATTTCATCAATAGAAAGGAATAAGAAATTTTTTTTATTAATTAGACGACAGGCGTCTGAAAAATTTTTTTCTAAAATAGGACCGTCGTCACTTCTCATACCGCAAAGCTGCCTTATAATCCAATTGTCTGGCGCTTCGTTAATAATAAAATCTTCAAACGTAATAGAATTGTACATTCCGTGTGTTGGCTCGTGCGTTGAATTTTCGCTTTTTAAATAAAAAAATAAAGATTTAAGTCTTTGTATCGGATCCCTAAGGGGAAAATAAAATGTAAAAACATTTTCTTCATCAGGGTAAAAAAGGTTTTCGAATATTTCATATTTTAAATATTTTAAACCTCTTGGCTGTATTATGGCTGCGAATACGTCGCTATCACTTAGTATATTTTTAACTTTATCATCTGATAAGTCCAAGTAGTACGCGTATCCATCTGGTTCAGCTAAATTATATTTTTCTAAAAAGTTAGCAATTTTATCTGTAGAAAAAATAGTAAAAATGGTTTTACCACGCTCTTGGATATTTATTTCTCTCAGCGGAAATTTTTCACCATTACGGTGAACAAATCTGAAATCGCCACTGTCTGAAAAAGAATAAGGATCCAAACGACACATTCTTAAAAGAAAATGCCTGGCGGCGGTTTTTATTGAATTGTAAATATATGTACCACCATTTTTTGGAACATGAATGAATACTGGGATAGATTTGGTCATCTTAATAAGCTGCTAATGTGTATATTAAATAGATTTTAATAAATCGTAATTATATATTATTACATTTGATAAAGATCCGTCCTTACAACCGTGAACGACTAATGTTTTATTTATTCTTATTTCTTTTTTTGCTATATCTTTTTGTCTTCCAATGTCAAAAGGGATATGTCTTTTTTCGAAAGAAAAAAATCTTCCACTATGAAGTTCATATTTTTCCGTTTTAAAGTAGTTTAGCATTTTATACGAGTCAAATACTTGATACTTCATTATCTCAGAACTACAAACAATATCAAAAGCAGCGTTACTATTATGAATCCATTTCCAATGATTTGTATAATCACTTATATTGGGCGGGTATATCGCACAGCCAGACAAATGAAATGGATAATTGTAGCTTGCTTCGGAAACACACCCTAAAAAAGGCTTATTATTATGATAATAATCATAGTCCAGCTCATCTAGCCAACCTTCCTTTACTGGAGTCACGTCTGACTCCATCCAATACCACGGGTTTTTATTATTTATGCTTTTTAAGTACACTATCGTCTCTTTCCAGTAAGCATTTGGTCCCTGAGGCCAGCCTGTTTTAACATTCTGACTAACAATACAATCCTGACTTTTTTTAAAAAGATGGCAAATTTTTTTCTTTACAGAATCCACCAATTCCTTATCATTTTTTTTATATGTAAATAATACCTCGTGATTTAAATAAGGTCCAAAAAAGTTTAGTATATCGCAAAAACTATCAGATATAACTTTGTCTGATTTTGAAAGGGGTATGACTACTAGCATTAGTATAATATATTTAGTAAATAATATTTTTATATTTTTTTAAAAAAAGGTATAATATCTTATTCAATATATATGAAGAAAAAGCTAAACATCATAACTGGAACCGCTATTTCTTACGGACTGCAGGAGAATACCAAAGCGCTCAATCTACTCTTTGAGGTGATTAAAGACAATGGATTTCAATTCAGAGAAAGAAGCTTTCCTGAATCGCTTATTGAAGCTGGAAAAACAGTGAGAGAACTTGGTTTTGCAACAGACTCAATATACGATCATTATGAAAATCACGTATTTCCTGTCAGGGGCTGTGCTGCTTTAAAATATTTAAAAACAGAAAATGTTTCTTATAAGGCTCTTAACATAAAACACACTCGCGTTTCAAAGCCGACCCTTTACAAACCCGAATTTTCTAAAGAGGTAGAAAAAAAAATGGAGGACGAAATTCTTCAAGTTTTATCAGCCGATTCCGCTTTTCAAACATTAACTATTTCAGTAGATGAGCTAGAAAGTGAAGCCATTCTAATAGAAATAGCTTCATTTTTTAAAAAGTCTATATCCGCGCCATAAATAGACGATATAATTTTTGCTAATTCATTCATGCTTGACATTTCTCGAAAAATTATTTTTACCCATCCGCCGAAGTGCGCAGGAACCACCATTGAGGGCCTTTTCGGCTGGCATCCAGCTGCAAATAAGGAAGGAGATAGAGCAGAGTATCTTAAATATTTCTTGAAATGGAAGCATGCCTCCTTAGACGATCATTTATATGAGTTACTCTCAATGAGGCAAGACATATCTAAATATTTTGTGTTTTCATGTGTCAGAAACCCATGGGATAGAGCCGTTTCATGGTATTTTCATAATAAAATCAAGGAGCCTATCCAATTTAAAAAAAACAATCCTGATAAAGCCCTTCCTGGAGAATTAAAAGCCATACAAGAATCTTCATTCGATGAGTTCATAATACTGGATTATGAAAGAGTAAGATGCGGAGGTCGCAATATGCTCGCCACAAAGCCGTTTATTTTTAGTGAGTCGGGATGGATACCGAATTTAATTATACGGCATGAAAACTACGTAGACGAGCTTGCCACTATAGCAGCTAAATTCGACTTGGACATGGACACGATGACTTCTTTTAATGTGAATTCACGACCGAAAGGAAAGCATTACGCAGAATACTACTCGAATGATAGGTCGATCTCATTGGTTGCTAAAATGTGCGAGGACAGTATCGACCGCTTCGGATATAAATTTTAAAATCTTATCGCAAAGTTGATTTACTAAAAAGTAAAATTGAAAAAATTAATATCTTTACTATATATTTTCGTTACGATCTCTTTACTTTCTCGTCCATAATATTTTTTATAGTCTAAACTTCTAATCAATCCTTGATTTTTAACCGGAATAAGATTCGTGGAAATTGGTGGAATTTTTAAAATTTCCAAGCATTTCAAAAAGTCTGTTTTATAATTTTCGTATCTAATTACAAAATCTATTTCAAAAGTATTAGACTCTCCAAACATATAATACGAAAAGTCTCTATGAAATATTTCAATATTAAATTTATTAATACAGTCAACAAACTCATTAAATTCTAAATCAGAAGCGAGGCTTTGAATTCGATTCTTGAGTTTGCCAAATCTTTCCGCAAATAAGGCTTTCTCTCTCAAGTGAAAATACCATGAAACCATTCTTTCCCATGGGTTCCTTATAATAGAAATTTTCGCAAAATCATCAGCATTTTGGTTTATTTTTTCTATTGCCTTTACGTGATCTACCAAGCTTGCATGTTTGTACAAACGACAATGTTCCCCATAATTCTTAAAACCTAAAAAATGCTCGAAACTTGTTCCACCGCATTTAGGAGGATGAGTGAATATTATTTTACGTATCGGACAAAACATTCTGATAAATTTATTTCTGGAAAATTTTTTTTAAAAAATAAAATAGTTTTTTCATCAAAATTCAAACAACGAGTCGGGTAAGTTATTTTTTTTAATTTTTTATAATCTAAATGCTCACCTAAATATGTGAATAAACTTTCCATCAACTCGAAGAAATAATCTCGCAAAGGGTGGTTCCATTGTGCGAATAGAAGTTTTTTTTGCCAATTTTTTTCTATAAATTGATTCATATCAATGTTATTGTTATAAATCTCTAAATTAAATTTACTTCTATCCTCGTTTTCTTTCATGCAGGAGTCAAAAATATTGCCTATTATTTTTTTTACTTCTATTTTGTCTTTTTTTTCCAAATAGTCAAAAACTTGATCTTTAGTCAAATCAATATCATTGGATAAAAATTTCCCATACTCAGCAATAGATCTATCGCATATAGGATAGACTAAAAATCTAGGATTAGGTAGGCGAATAGAAAGCTTATTCAAAAAATAATTTTTATATAAATATTCCGATTTCAATTCATCTATAGATGAAGTCACATCTTGGAATAAGAAGATATCAGCGTCCTCTGCTATTTTTAAAATTTGCTTATAAAAATATTTTTGCTTTGGTATGTTGTCCTTATGTTGCACTGCAAATGCCTTAGAGCTATAAAAAAAATTCATTTTACAATCTTTTGAATCTATAACTTCAAATTTGTCAGAATAGTTTTCCGATAGCCATTTACCAATAGCGCTCAAATGGCAATTTCCATAAAGTAAAATCTTTTTTTTCATTCTTGAATTGATACGAGAATAGTCTTTTTATTATAGATAAACAAGAGAAAAAGTATAATATAACAGGTATAAAAATGGTTACAGGAAATTTAGTCTTTATTCATCCTCCGAGATGTAGTGGAACATCAATAGAGCAGTCTTTTGGCTGGAGTAATGAGTCAGAAAAACATCTCTGCGCTTCCTCGATAAGAAGGAAAATTGGAGATGAACATTGGAATAATTCTTTTAAGTTCGGAGTAATAAGAAATCCATTCGATAGAGTCGTATCGATGTATCACGCGCGTTGTTATAGGAATTTTAGAAAAGGTATTGAATTTGAAACATTGGCGCAATTCTTATCTTTTATTCCACGAATGCCAACGGAAGAAGGGATACAATGCAGCGACTTTATAAATGAGCATCTAGATTTTATCGTAAGATACGAGAACAGAAATAGCGATATAGACAAGATTTACAAAGAATTCGGCATAAAAATAGATAAAGATATTCACTCAAGGCAGACTGCTAGAGAAAAAGACTACAGAATTTACCATAATGAAAAGACAATCGATCTAGTAAGGATATATTTTAAAGACGATATAGAAAGATTTGGATATAAGTATTAGGAATTTTGTATTTACTACTTGACAGCTTATCAAATTAACCTCATACTGTTCTTATGTCAACCAAAGAACTCTACCACGTTAAAAAGCTGCGCAAGTTTGCCGATCAAGAGCTTGATCGCAAAGCTCAAACTCGTTCTAAATCTACTCCTTTTAAAAACTGGAAGCTCACCTATATCAACAAGCTGGATGCAAAAATCGGCACAGCTGTTACTGTAGAGGCTAGAGACTACATTCAAGCATTGGAACACGCCCTATATATAGCAGGATTTGTCCTTGAAAAGGAATCAAAATAATAATAAATAAAAAAATACACATTGCCTCCGCGATGTAGCGGGGTAGAATAATACTTTTTTTATAAGCATCTGTACCTCAACCGCCTTCTAAGCGGTCGTTAATCGAGTAAGTGGAGTATGTAGGTTCGAGTCCTACCAGATGCGCCAGTTCTAAGATTACATTATCAAATTCACAATGACAATTAAAAAACAAATAGTCTTTAATTATGCCAACTGAAGAAACGGATCAAATCAAATATTTAATCAAGAAATATACAGCCAAGATAGAAGACAAAAAGCGGCTGAATCAAAAATTGAATAATGATCAAGTTGAAGGTATTATCTTAGCACTTGAAGATGTTGTTGAAGATCTGAGAAAATTAATTTAATTAAAAAGGTAAACAAAAAAATATCTGACGATATGGTGTAACGGTAGCCACAAGGGTCTTAAAAACCCTTGCTCTTTGAGCGTGAGAGTTCGAATCTCTCTATCGTCACTAATTTCCAAACTATATGGATCCAAAAGAATGGCAAGACATTAAAGGACATGAGGGTAGATATGAAATAAGAATAATAGATGAAAGTCCATATGTCGAGGTGAGAAGTAAGACCAAATTTAAAAAAGTATTAAAGCCTTTTCTAAACGATGGCTATCTTTGTTTTAATCTTTATAGAATAGATAGTAAAAAAAGTAATAGAGTTCCATTGCATAGAATTATCGCAAAGCAATATATTCCTAATCCACATAACAAGGAAACTGTTAATCATAAAAATGGTATAAAGACAGACAATAGGAGATGCAATCTGGAATGGAATACTTTTGAAGAGAATTACCATCATGCTATTAAAAACAATCTTTTAAGCTTAATGCAGTCCGGAGAACTTAGCCGAACCTACAAGGGGGATATAGGCGCATATAAAGGTGGACAATTGGTTAAAATCCTAAAAGGGAAAACCGCCATAAGGGAAGCCGGATTTTCAGACTCAATGGTATATAATTGTGTTAATGGAAAATGTCATCAACACAAAGGTCACACATTTAAAAGAATTTAATAAATATACCCATAACTATCATATCTATAGTGTGTCCTATATCTCATTGCAATATATATAATAAGGGTTTTCTTTATGTATAAAAAGGTTTCTTTGTAGTTATAATGGTCAAAACAGTTGTAAGCCAATAAATTGTCACTTATACAGTCTAAAAACGGGTATAGAATAGCCACTTTCTCGCCGCTAATTTTGATGCCAATTTCTGCCCATTAAAAACGCCCTCTACACCAGGTAAATACACCTAATTAAGGTAGGCTCAAAAAACACTATTAAACAGATAAGGATAAAGAAAGAATAAGAAGATAATAAGAAGACAATATACTAGAGTATATGAATAGATAAAAAATGAATTAATAATATTGCGATTTATATAATTTTAATTAAAAGTCAAGCAAAATAATTTTATACAATAGAATATTCTCTTCATACTATAGCATTTTCTTATTTACATACTACTAAAAAGCCTTTATAGTGCTATGGGGGGCTGAAATCGGCTCGATTAACCTGAATAAAAATTAATAAAAATGAATTAAATATAAAAATTTATGGCGGCGAATGAACTTTTCCCCTAGGGCCGATAAGAATTCCATACGCAAAACATAATAAAACACAATAAATCTGAATAAAAATGAATTTAAATTAATTAAATTGAATTAAATATATGGTTTGCCGTATTTGCGAATGATTTTTTGCCAAATAAACAATGCGCCGGCGGGCCACCTGTATTTGCGAACGCGAAATGGCCAAATAACAATATAATATAATAAATAAAATAATAGATAAGTAATAAAAATAGATTAAAATTAATTTAATATGTACTATTCATTACTCTATATACTCAACACAATATTAGCTTATCTATTCTATTACATTGGAGATATAACTTCTAAGATTCCCATCTATTGGGCATATGATGTTTATCAATTTGCAATGAGGAAGTCTATAGAGTATGATGATCTGAGTGGAAAGAAAGTTTGGAAAGAAATTAGATAAAAATTAATTAAATATAATAGTTTATGGGTCGGTGGTAGAGCGGTCTATTACAGCAGTTTACTAAACTGCCGAACCGAAAGGTTCCGAAGGTTCGAATCCTTCCCGGCCCGAGTTTACAAATGGAAGAATGGCTGAGTCTGGTTTAAGGCAGCGCACTTGAAATGCGCCGAGGTTTAAAAGCCTCCAAGAGTTCAAATCTCTTTTCTTCCTCTTCTGTATTTGCGAATGATTTTTCGCCAAATAATATATCGGGGCGTAGCTTAGCTTGGTAGAGCGCCTGGTTTGGGACCAGGAGGTCGGAGGTTCAAATCCTCTCGCCCCGATTTGCGAATGATTTTTTTCCAAATAAGTATACCGCCAACTGGTCGAACATTTCGACCGGTACCATTCTATATTTGCGAACGCGAAATGGCCAAATAATAAAAATTAATTTTAATTCAATCTAGAAAGATCTTGCGCAATAATGAAAGATGTTATATGATCCTATAAGATTTAAAGCAAGGTTAGTGTAATTGGAAGCACCGACAGATTTATATCCTGTGTGCCCTAGATGTGGGCCGAGCGTGGGTTCGATTCCCACACCTTGTTCCAACTTGACATGTGAATAAAATAGTATAGAATAAAAATTGAATACTATATTATGAAAATTAAAAATACTATTGGCTTATTGTTTGCAGTTGGAGCATCACTCTTATCATCTGCATCCCCAACTCAGGCAGCTCTCACTTCCATAGAGATTACCGTCAATAACTCTGGCAATAAAGTTGAAGTCACAACTCCGGGTTCGAATAATTATTCTGTAGTAGAAGTTAATACCGGGGCAACCACGGTATCATTGGCGCCGAAGCCGTCTGCCTCCCCAACTCCAAAGCCAACTCCAAAGCCAACTCCAAAGCCAACTCCAAAGCCAACTCCAAAGCCAACTCCAAAGCCAACTCCTTCCCCAACTCCAATATCAAATGAATATGTAAAAATTCAAATAAAACATCAAACACAGGAGTCGATGTTATGTGGACCCACCTCTGTATCAATGATGTTATCTAAAATTGGATTTAATTATACCCCAAGACAAATCAAGCTGGCGTCTTTGAATAAACCGTACTACGGCGAGTCGGCTCCCTTTAACTCCTACACATCAATTACTTTCGAAGGGCTTAAGAAAGCTTTAAATACATTAGGCATTACAACCTGGAGAACAGCACACTATGATTCATTTGATTTTAATAAAGGTTTAAATGATATTAAAAATTCATTGAGAAGAGGTTATCCTGTTATGCTATGTATAACTGTTGGTGGAGATAGATCTGGATACGGTCATGCAGTAGTGGCAGTTGGATTTGATGAAAAGAATCAGCGCCTCATTGTTGATGATCCAAATACTCAAGCGCCAGGTATATCATACTACACATACTCCAGCCTGGAAAAAGGCATCTGGTCTAATATCTTCCTTGGACTAACTTCAAGAAGCGCACTGTTTATGTTTTAATGTATAGTACAAAAAATCTATTGTCTAAAAATTGACACAATACAAAAAAGAAACTATATTAACAATATGAAAACACTAACAGGAGTAATGCTAACAACACTAATCTTTTGCAATATTAATAATGTTTTTGCTGGTGATTATAAGAGTGTTCAAAATTCCTACGGTTCAGGATACAACAAGGGCGACGCCGTTGCTTCTGCCTTGCTAAGGTTGCCATACGGAGCGAAGATTGAAAAGGTAGACTTTAACGGGTCCTCTATCCACCAGTGCGTAAAGGGAGCCGGATATGTACAGACCCATGGTAGCTATAAAGCTACTGTAATTTACAGCAAGTAAACGTTTTCGGCCTTGTAGCTCAATGGTTAGAGCAGCCGGCTCATAACTGGTTGGTTGTCGGTTCGAATCCGACCGGGGCCA
>ENA-OSIY01001083-OSIY01001083.1-marine-metagenome-genome-assembly--contig:-NODE-1083-length-14857-cov-7.266779_pt1 | contig 14857 bp, 9 predicted proteins | sample MGYA00237884_ERZ534233 | MGnify/ENA primary metagenome ERZ534233 (study PRJEB26412, sample SAMN06343840) | marine metagenome | isolation source: estuarine water | place: USA: Columbia River Estuary... | reverse complement strand
AAGAGACAGAAAATATCCATACTTAAAAATCCTCGTCGAATGAGATTTGTTCTTTAACTTCACCAACACCGCTCTTAACATAATCCGCCACTCTTTTCTCAAAGAAATTGGTTTTATTAGACATGGCAATATTCTGCATAAAGTCAAATGGGTTCTCAGCATTATAAACCTTGCCAACCCCAAGATCCATTAAAAGTCTATCAGAAACATATTCAAGATATTGCTTCATAAGATTTGAATTCATTCCGATAAGACTTACTGGTAATGCCTCTGTAATAAATTCTTTTTCTATAACAAGAGCAGAATCAATAATCTCAATCAATCTTTCTCTTGATAATTTGTTTTCGATATGATGATTGTATAGATGGACAGCAAAGTCTGTATGCAAACCCTCATCACGGGAAATCAATTCATTAGAAAAAGATAAACCTGGCATCAATCCACGCTTCTTAAGCCAGAAAATACTACAGAAAGATCCAGAGAAGAAAATTCCCTCAACAGCAGCAAAGGCGACCAACCGTTCAACAAAAGATTCAGAACCAATCCACTTAAGGGCCCATTCTGCTTTCTTTTGAACAGCTGGAACTGTATCGATCGCATTGAAAAGATGATTCTGCTCTTCCTTGTCTTTAATGTATGTATCAATAAGCAAGGAATATGTTTCAGAATGGATATTCTCCATCATGATCTGGAACCCATAGAAAAACTTAGCTTCAGTATATTGAACTTCTGAAACAAAATTCTCGGCAAGATTTTCATTGACAATACCATCAGATGCAGCAAAAAAAGCCAAAACATGCTTTACGAAATGCTTCTCGCCTTCATTTAATTTTTCCCAATCAGTAAAGTCCTGGGATAAATCAATTTCCTCAGCTGTCCAGAAAACTTGTTGAGATTTCTTGTAATAATCCCAAATATCGTGATGCTGTAAAGGAAACAAAACAAAGCGATTCTTGTTTTCTGTCAAAATCTTTTCCATTTGTATAATCTTTCTATGGTTCGTAAATTCTATTAAATTAAAAATTAAATTCTTATGATCTGACATACATATCAGGTCTCTATCTGTATTAAATTATGGTTTAAGTTTCATAATAAAGGCACATTTTGGCGACAAAAAAAGTCACCACCTAAATTAATTAGATGTGACTAAGTAAGCACATGTTTTGTGCTTAATACAACTAACATAAGAGCTAAGAATTCAATTTCAGTACCTAAGTATTTTACAATAATTGGATGGGAGAAACCTATTGAGAAATATTAAATTTTAGATAATTTTTCTTGGCTTAAGAGGTAGATCTACACAAAATATTTTTTCTTTTCCCCAGTCATCTGATTCAGCTAAAATTGAACCATCGGGGCCAACAATTTGTGTATGTCCTTGAAAATACAAAGCTGGAAATAGCCAACCACAGCAGTAAGGCCTAACAATAGAAATATTATTTTCAACTGATCTCTTTAATTGTGGAGATTCAGCAATTTTATCAAATGGATAGTCAGGATAAGGCCTCCATCCACCAGAAGGTGCAACTAAAAATTGAGCACCCTTATCACACATTTCCTTAGTGAAATCTATATCATCCAAATCATAACAAATACACACACCTATATCACATAATGTAGTTTTAATAGGATCTGATGAATTACCAGATTTTACACCCCAAGATTTTTCCAAAGGAACAAGTTTATACTTAGCATATTCGCCACATTTTGAGCCATCTGAGTCAAATACATAACATATATTGTAAATACCATCAAATCTTCTCTCGTAAGTGCTTCCAGATACAATAATGACATTATTTAGTCTTGCTACTTTTGAAAAAACTCTTCTGATAATAGAAGCAATTCTGATCTGGGAAACCCACTCACCCATTTTGTTTAATTTGATTTTAGAAAATAACCAATCTGAAAATTTTTCTAATAAATTTTTAACTGCCATAGGCTGAACATCAATTTCTACACCTTTTCTAATTTGATTAACTCTGTAAGATTCTTTTGCCCATGCCAAGCAAAATCCAAGGTCTTCAGGGAATACTACAACTTGGGCACCTTGGGCAACAGATTTTTTGGTAAGTTTATATATTAAATGAAAAAATTGATCTTCACTCCAGCATTGTACCATATTCATTTGAACAGCAGCTACTTTAATTTTTTCCATTGATTTACCTCTATAAATATGAAATTGTTGGATTTCTTCTTGGCACAGGTGTGTTACCATATGTTTGAACAGCACCTATATCTAATTTTTGTGGCAAAGTTGTGTGTGTAAATTTTTGTGGATATGCTGCACCAATCAAGCCATAACCACCACCAAAATTAGAATTCAATCTAAAATCTTTATTTGCCGCATCAGTATAAGGATCACTGTTAAAAGCAAATGGCCTAAGGCCAGAACTAAATGTTTGATTATTCAAAACATTACCTAAATTGTTATAAAATCCATTACCATCAATTCTCATGAGACCAAAAGCAGATGGATATATTGGATCAATAAAAATAGCATAATCCCCTATATTAGTAAAAATACTATTCGTTATAAAAAAATGTCCGTCTCCATTTATATTTATACCCTTATCAGAGGTGTTATTAAAAGTGCAGTAATGAATATGTGCATTCTCTGTACTATTTATATAAATAGCTCTGCCCTTTTGTCCACCTGACCCATTGATGTTATTAAATACACAAAATTGTGCACTAAATGAAACCGAATTAGAATATATTGCTGTGCCAGTAATTGAGTCAAAGAAAGAATGCATTATATCAATGTTATTTGCTGAGTTGCAAAGAATCGCTGCTGGATTAGTTGTTTCATCACTAATATTTTCAAAATAAGAATTATCTACCATAATAGTTCTAGTTGGATCAGCATCAACGATTATTGCATTATTTAAAGCATCATGTAAATAGCAATCGGTTATAAAAACGTGGCTGTCTCCAATTTGAATTAATTTTTCAGCAAAATTTTGTCCATCAATTTCTAAGCTACTCAAAGTGCAGTGGTCAGCAGTGATATTAATCATACCAAACGACGCAATTTCATATTGGGCAGAATCACTGTCTGTGTCTACTTGAAGAAGTGCCCTTGTATTTATATAGTCATTGTGACTTGTATCATACCCTCGCAAAGAAACATTCGTTAATAATAACGGTGTATGTATAGTATATGTGCCACCTTTTATATTTATAGTTCCAGCAAGATCTTGATGATCAGCTGTTTCAACTAATCTATAAATAGAATTATCAGCCCCACCTAAAATTCCAATTCCACCGGATGAACCCAAGCTTGTGACTGTTTCATTTGGATTAAATATCAAAGCTTCATCTGATGCATTTATGTTCAGTATTTCAAAACGCAAATTACCTTCGTTTGCTACATTTGGTGTCAGATTGGCTTCAGTCCACCAGTCTTCGCTATTCCAAGAAGCATCTATGGCAACAGCAACGCCATCATTTACGCTGGTCCAGGAAGAAGTTCCTGAATTATATGAATATAAATGTTGATTATTAATTCCAAATTCGCCAGATTTTCTACCGATTCTGATATAATTAGAATTATCTGATACACCATCAAGATAAGTTACTATCCAATATCTTCCTATTGTGCAAAAAACATTTACATTTATATCAACCCATTGAGGCGTAGATGTAAGTGATGAAGCAGCTATACCTCCAAATGACAAAACTATATTTGATGGGACTCCACCATTGTCAGATCTTAATTCAAAAAATAAATCCCCAGTTGGTGATCCTATAGACCACATAACCATTGAAATTCTTTTAACATTTTTGGTGGAATCAGTAATGTCAAACCAGGCGGCCAAAGGATCAACTGTTGTTCTAGCTAATTCAGTGACAGGCGTTGTACTCATGCCTGTACCTGCCAAGCTTCTGAATCCTACATGATTGTTTTCAATTAAAATAAAATTACCAATGTCATCAGAACTGAATGGCCTGTTTGTGCTTGATAATTTATATATATTTCCAATATATGGTACTGATATACCGGTTCCTGATGCACTGTATTCATTAATAAAATAATTAGAATCTAGAGCAAATACAGTATTGCCAGTATCTTCAACAAAATACGCATTTGAACCACTAGATTCTCTAATTGTAAGTTGTATATGTGTGAAAGGGTGAGATTCAGTTATAAATAAATTATTTATATCAATTCTGTCATTGAGGCTTGTTGTTACTAATGTTTCTGCAATTTGCGAAGTAGCTAATATTTGGTTGCTTGCTCCAAGACCTACATATCTTACTCCTACATAATATGAACCTGACGAAAAACTTCCAGCGCCAGAACTTGTAGTTATAACTTGCTCATTTGGGGCATCATTTATATTGTAAATTAAGTCAGTGTAATTAAAAGTTTGATATGTACTATTATAGGAATAATTTAAACCAGCATTTGGGTTTGTTATATTAAACCCAGATCCAGTCAATTTATTTCCAGTTGGCCTGACTTCCCAATCTATATCATAATTAATGGCCATAATTTCTAATCCTTTTTGATAATTCTATCTATACCAAACTTAAATATTCCAGTGTGCTTTCAAATAACTTTCTTCAGCCTGTACTTCGGAAGTAGTAAAACTTCTTACATATAACACAATTTCTGCAATATCACCATGAAAAAAATTATCTACAGTACCAGCTGCATCTTGGCCAATATATAAATAGCTTGCAGTGGCATTTGTAGTAGAACCAACAGTTGTGGCTCCAAAATTTAATGTTTGATCAATACTATCATATCTGAATTTTAAGCGATTTGAATTACCGCTCAAAGAACCATTATATTGAACAGTAAAAATATGAAATTTAGTTGTATCTCCACTCAATCCAGTCGCAATTCCAGTGCCATTAGAGGTTGCAACACCCCATTGAGTTCCATCATGGAAAATTTTAAAACCACCAGTATCTGTGGATGTTAATGTTTTGCTTGCAGATAAAGTACTTGCCTTAGACACTACAAACAAAGTATATACTGCGGCACCTTGTAAAGTAGGAGACGGAGAGTTAACAGGATTTATATTCAAACTATCGTTCACTCCATCAAATCTTACAACACCAAGGCCATTTTGTATATTACTCTTCCATATGGGCTTTACAGATGCATTGCCAGCTTTATTTGCATCGTGTGAACCAGCATAAACATCTTTCCAAGTAGTAACTGTTGCACCATCAGTTAAAAGAGATCCGAAATTGGTTACACTTCCTAAATCAGCATTTAGCCAGACAAATCCATTACCAATATTGACAGGAGTTATAATTCTTAATGGTCTTCGACCAAAACAAAAACTGTTTGATAAACTTGCTAACATAATTATTATCCAAAACTCACAAGCTGACCGAAAACTACATAAGTGCTTGATGCTGTACATAAAATTGAATAGTTTACAAAATCATATTTATTTGCATTTCCAGTTGGCACCCCGCCTCCACCCTGCCATATGACTGTTTGAGTTACTCCATCTATTTTTAAGACTGTTGGCATATATGCCGTTGCGCCCTGAAAGATACTTACGACTAAAGCACTTGAAAATCCAGTTGTCAAACTTAAATTAGTTACATCAAGAGTCCAGTTGCCAGATACAGTTCCTGTATTCACATAAAGTATATTACCTGCAGTAATGGAGTTGAAAGTGACTGTACCACCAGGAGCAATATTACTTGTAAAATTATTAAATTTTTCTGTTGTCTGCGTAATTGTCAAATTTCTATTGACAGTAAGATTCCCTGACACATATACAGAACTACCAATGCCAACACCACCAGTTATTGTTAATGCACCAGTCGTAGATGAAGTTGAGTCTACCGCAGAGGCTATCGAAACATCACCATTGCTATTAATTACAAGTTGATCAGTGGTGCCTTTTCTTACCTGAAATAGATTTACAGAAGAGGAAGCATGTCCATCAACTCTGAGAGGAACATCTGTAGCATTTTGACTTGTTATGATTAGATGTGTGCCAGATGATGCATAGGCCAAGCCAGTAGCGTCATCTACAGTTGTGCCAGTTCCAGAATAATATGCCAAGGCCCCAGAAGCTCCACTCGCTACAGTCCCATTCGAAATCCATGAAAGTGTTACGCTAGAGACTGATATGCCTGTTACAGTAAGCGCCTGATTTAAAGAAGGCAATGCTGCTGGCAGAGTGTAGTAAATGTCTGTAGTAGCTGAAGCAGAATTTATAATAGAGCTTTTATAAACACCTGTGGTTTCATAAATACCTAAACCGTAATTTGTGCTTATCTCAGCCCTTTTTACATAAGTTGGACCTTGGTTTGAAGCATTATGAATAGCGGACTTCCAAGTTATTGTCCCCGTGGGTGTTGCTCCACTAGTCACTTCAACTATTTGAAGATACCTAACCAGAGTATCAGTTGCAGGTGAACCAGACGTTTTCCAGGCTCTACCAATTTGTTCAATCGCGGGTGAAAATTGCATTTGAACACTTACAGTGGATGCTGTACTATTTTGCAATAAGAAACTTGTAGTAGTTCCAGTGCCTATGGCATTGGTATTTTTTATATCAATTCTTTGACTTGCATTATCCCACAGAAAAGCAGATGCGCCCGCTAATGTGTTAGAACTATTATATTGTATTGCACTATTTGGGCCACCAGGTGTTGCTGAAGAGCTAGCTGCTGCTATAGTTATTGAGTTAGCGTTGTGAGTAATAGTAATATTACTGCCTTGAATAATCTGTTTGTATTCTAGGCCAAGACTACTATTGTTCATCCCTAATACATGATTGGCCAGTGATGTAGAGCCCAAACCTGTACCACCGCTTGATAAAGGCAATGCTGTTGATAATGATAACGAACCTGCAGATATTGAGGAATTAAATACAGCAGCACCTGTTACTCCCAATCCACCTGACTGTATCTCGACATTATTTCTGAATATTGATTGACCTGTAACTCCTAATCCACCAGAGAAGTTACCAGAACCTTGAACTCCAAGAGTAGAGCTTATATTAACAGCTCCTGTAACTCCTAATCCACCAGATTTTATTTCAATATTATTTCTAAATATAGATTGACCAGTTACTCCTAATCCACCTTGAATATCTACTGTACTTTGGAATCCTGCACCAGAACCATGATAAGCATAGCCTGATACAAATAATGTTGAACTAAATCCAGAAGCTCCTGTGACTGTCAATCCAGTTCCTACATTTAGATTACCGCCGACTCCCAAGCCACCATCAACTACTAACCCACCTGTAGTTGATGATGTTGATTGTGTAGTAGCACTAATTCCAACGCCTACAGAACCAATATAAAGGAATGTATTACCAGAAACTGTAGTTCCAGTAGTTGAGTAGAATGCAACTTGGCCAACATTGCCGTTGTTCACAGTTCCACTACCACCACCCCCGCCAGCACCACTCGCTGAAATTGTGATTGTACCAGAAGTTTGGCTAATTGTTATATTGGTGCCTTCTACAAGTTGTTTGTATTCAAGAGCGTTTCCGGCCACATTCATTCCAAGAATATAATTTGCAGTTCCTGCTGCACCTAATCCTGTACCGCCGCTTGTGATTGGCAAAGCCGTTGTTAATACAAGAGATCCAGCTGAAATTGATGAACTAAAATATGCTGCTCCGGTAACACCTAAACCGCCTTGGGTGATAAATACTCCACCGGTAACTCCCATACCGCCAGATTGGACTGTCACCGTATTTCTAAATAATGAAGTACCTGTAACTCCTAAGCCACCTGTAATGTTTATATTATTACTCACTCCAAGCCCAGAAATATTAGTTGCCCCTCCAATATTTACATCAGAAGCAATATTGGTATTTCCAGCAACATTTAAAGTTGAATTTAAAATTGTACTTGTAGCGACTGTCAAACTGCTATTTAAAACAGTCGCTCCAGTTACTCCCAATCCACCTTGAGTAACAACGATACCACCAGTAACTCCAAGGCCAACTGATTGAACAATTATGCCTCCGGTAAATATCTTAGCGCCAGCTATTGTTTGTGTTCCTGTTGTGATTATGCCTGAAGAACCTGAACCTGCAACTGGGATATTAAATGTATGTGTAGAGCCTATAGATACTATATTGAAATCTGTACCAGAATATCCAGTTGCAAATGCCTGCGTGGTGTTATTTAACCCGTTCAAGGACGAGATGCCAAACCCTACTACATCGAGTGTAACTGTTCCCGACCCATGGACAATTGAAATATTTGAACCCGCAGTTAATGTTTTATATTCTAAAGCAGATGAAGCATTGTTCATGCCAAGAATCTGATTTGCAACACCTGACGACCCTAAGCCTGTTCCACCACTAGATATAGATAAGGCAGAAGACAAAGTAAGTGAAGATGCAGATAATGCTCCAGTAAATGTGCCACCACCTTGTGAGCTAATACCAGAACCAGCCCAAATTCTTCCACTAGCTCCAATACCACCCGTTACAATTAATGCACCAGAAGTTGAAGATGTAGAATTTGTATTCGAAGCTGCGTGTACTGTACCCAGAACTGTTAAGCCAGTTCCTACATTAACATTGCCTGATACGCCAAGACCACCTAAAATAATCAACGCACCGGTTGAAGAGTAGGTTGACTGTGTACTAAAGCTGATCCCAACCCCAGAAGATCCAATTGTAAGATTTGATGTGCCAGAAACAGAGGTGCCGCCAACGGCATAATAAGCAACTTGTGTTATAGAGCCTGAATTTACTGTTCCTGAACCACCACCAGATGCAGCTGAAATTGTTATAGAATTTGTTGAATTCAATATAGTGACATTGCTGCCAGCAATTAAAGTTTTGTATTCTAATCCAGATGAATCGTTAGACATTCCTAACATCTGGTTTGCTGTGCCAGATGTTCCTAGTCCAGTACCACCATAAGATAATCCTATTGCAGAACCATTCCAGGTTCCTTGATTAATAGTTGCAAATGAGGCTGTTCCCAGAACTGATAATGTCGAACGTAAAGTTGTTGCTCCAGTAACTCCAAGGCCACCTTGGGTAATTACTAATCCGCCAGATACACCGAGCCCACCCGATTGAATAATAACACTATCCCTAAATAAAGATTTGCCAGTTATTCCTAATCCACCAGTGATGTTTAAATTTGCACTCACTCCAAGGCCAGAAACATTGGAAGCCCCGCCAACATTAAATGCAGAAGCAAAATTTACATTGCCTATTACATTAAGAGTTGAATTCAACACTGAGCTTCCGCTTACCGTCAGGCTGCTATTTAGTAATGTTGCTCCAGTTACCCCCAAGCCTCCATCCTGAATAACAACCGATGACCTGAATAAAGAAGAACCAGTTACTCCTAGCCCTCCAGAAATATTAGTATTTCCACTTACTCCAAGACCTGATCCAATATTTGCAGCATTATTTATATTTATATTAGAACCAGCAAATATATTTCCACTTACTCCTACTCCACCTGTGACCGACAATGCGCCCGATGACGAAGATGTTGAACTTGTGTTTGATGAAATTGTTAAATTATTTGTAAAATTCCCTATACCATCTTTGTCTATGGTAAAAATATTACTAGAACTTGTTGCGACTTGTAATAAATCAGCAGTCTGAGACACTGCACCTACCAATTTTAGAGGAATTACAGAAGCCGCTGTTGAGCTTATGGTTAAATTTGCACCTGATGTCGAATATGCTAAAGCTTGAGCATCGTCCAAGGTGGAAGAACCATTTGGATTAACGTAAAATGCTAATTTATATTGATCACCTGCATTTATTGTTCCGCCAATACCCCCAGAACTTAAACTAGTCCATGATAATGTAACTTGAGTAGTACCAGTTCCTACCAAAGCCATATTTGATGACACAGGATAACTGTTTGGGAAAATTAGGTCATATGTATTTGTTACTGTATCAGTGGCTTTCAAAGCAATATACTTAGGAGATCCAAAACCTCCAGATTGCAATAATCTTAATTCGGCTGTAGTTCCAGCATATCCGCCTAAAGCCAAAAATGGTGTCCCTGTTCCTGTTGGGCTTAAAGTTAAACCATTTCCTTCTGAATTAATAAAGAAATTGATATATTTATTTGTGCTTAAACCCAACCTTAATGGTATATTATAGCTATCGCCATTCGCAAAAGTTCCAAGGCCAATGTTTGTTGCAGTATTTGTAGAAATATTATTTGTAAATATTCCATATGTAGTTACACCAGTATTTGTGTTTACGCCTGATACTGCGACATTTATGCCAATTCTCCCGCCAATTGCTGTATTGCCTGAGACAGCAATATCTAATAATTTTCCTGTAGTTAAAGAATTGCTTGCAAAATAAGCTCCAGTACCTGTTGTTAATGAGTTGGCACGAAAAACTAATCCAGAGGATGTTGTTGTGCTTGATACATTATTAGAGCTAATATTTGCGCCAGATCCAACGAACAATGCTCCAGATATACCAACCCCTCCAGAAACCACTAAAGCGCCTGCTGTAGTAGAGCTTGTATTAGTACTATTAAATATAGTTGTGATACCACTTACTTGCAAAGTTGATCTAAGTATTGAAGCGCCAGTAACACCTAAGCCACCTGATATATTGACTTCACTACTTACTCCCACAGCAGATGTTAAATTAGAAGAACCGCTTACATTAAAATCTGATTGAGCAATTAAATTATTGTTAAAAGTTTTAATGCCAGAAAATATTTGAGAATTTGTGGTTACAATTCCAGAAGAACCTGAACCTGCAACTGGGATATTAAATGTATGAGTAGAACCAATAGAAACTATATTAAAATCTGTTCCTGACGAGCCAGTGGCAAATGATTGTTCAGGATAATTTATGTATGATATACCGTTTAAAGACGATATACCGCCACCTCCTGAAATAACTGTACCACCTATTCCACCAGTAGATTCTAATATTATTTCAGATCCACTAAAATTAAATGTGATACCAGTTCCAGCAATTAATTTTTTATATTCTAAACTACTTCCAGCGTTATTAACTGCCAAAAAAGTATTTGATGCTCCAATAGTAGTAAGGCCTGTGCCGCCATATGTCAAACCTAAAGCATTATTTAAAATTAAATTATTACCAACTACAACATTGCCACCAATATATATTGATTCTCCAATACCAACACCGCCACTTATTATAACAGATCCAGTTGTAGTTGAAGTTGTTACTGAAGTATTATTAAAAGTTTTAATACCAGCAAAAGTTTGATTAGTAGTAGTTACTAATCCCCTATTAGACCCAGAAGCACTAGGTATATTAAATGTGTGGGTATCTATTACTGATGATATATTAAAATCTGTACCACCAGATCCAACAACCATTGTTTGCAATTGAGCAGCCAAAGAATTTATAGAAGTTATTCCAGCATTAGTTCCATTGTAAGGGTTGCCAGCCGTGCCTTCAATTTGCACAGTCCATTGCTGAGCTCCTGTGCCAATTGAATTTATATTTAATCTTAATCTTTCACCACTATAAATTTTAAAAAACGGACCATTTGATGAAGCTTGGTACGAACCTGATGTCAATGTCAGAGTTTCTATTGTATTCCCCAAAGTCATTGGGTCATCAAATTCCTGGCCATTTAATGCTCTCTCAATTGTGACTTGGGATGAAGTGCTTCCTGCTATTTCCGCCTGCAAGACAATCCTTGTGATGGTATATTCTAAAACTGTTGTGCCGTCAGATGGCTCATATGGAACTGTGGCAGCTTCTATATCAATGCCTGTTTGAGCAGGAGTATAACCATTTAAAAATCTGATAATAATATTATGATCAGATAATGGGATTGGTGAATTTACCCACTTGGTGCCATTGTATTTAAGGAAGTTACCACTTGCTGGTAAATTTAAAAGAACATTAGACAAATCACCAATGCCTGAATTGCCACTCACCACACCTGATGATGCTTTTAAAACTCCGCTTAAAGAACCTATCTTTAAATTTCCAGTGATTACATTTGTTAAATTTACACCACCAGTCCAGCCAATTCCGCCACCAAATGATTGTAATATTTGATTGTTAGAACCAACAGCTAATCTAGACCAAGATGTTCCTGTGTAATAAAATAAATCTCCTGCTGTTTGACCAGAAGCTGAAATTAATGTACTACTTATAGCTTGACTGCCTGAAAATATAATAGGCTGAGTAAAAGTATGTGTGCCAGTCCATGTAGGCGAATATGTTGCATCGAGCTTCAAAGCTCCCACACCTGTAATGGCTGCGCCACCTGGGTTTGTTGTAATTACACCCAGTGTGCCGCTAATACTTATTCCATTATCGCCTAATTGTGTTTTTCTAGGTGGTACAATATAAAATGATGTCATAATTCAATTTTTATTTTTCAGGAGCAGTAAATATCAATAATTTACATTTAACTTCGATATTAAAATATATTTAATTCTTATTACACAGAAGCCTTTTTTCCTGTGTTCATAAGAAAGGTTTTGATATTGCGATGAGAAAATAATAAAGTATATAATGGTAAAGAAAAGGAAAAATTATGCCAATTACATTAAAAGAAGCTTTGAAATTCACTCTCGAATGGGAGGGTGGCTTTACTGATGATCCTGTAGATCCTGGCGGAGCTACCAATAAAGGCATTATACAGTCAGTTTATAATAGATATAGACGCAAAAATGGCCTAGGAATTAGATCTGTAAGAAATCTTACCGAAGAAGAGATGCTTGAAATCTATGAAAAAGATTACTGGGATCTTGTAAGAGCAAAATATTTAAAATCTCCTCTTGGATTGGTTATGTTTGACACATGTGTAAACATGGGGCCAAGCGGCAGTATAAGCAGATTACAAATGGCATTAGGATTAAATGTCACAGGATCTTGGACTAAAGAAATTAGCGATGTAATACATTCTTGCGATGCTGGAGCTATAGCATTACAAATATGCAGATTAAGAGTTGCTAAAAGATATGCCAGAATAAAAGAAGACGAAAGACAAAAGAGATTTCTAAAAGGCTGGCTAAATAGAGATAATGATTTAGCTAAAGAAGTAAAGAAAATGATTGGTGCAAATATCATGGAAATAGAAGAAGACGATGAAGATATTTCGCCCGACCTAATAGATAATTCTTTAGACGCTGATACAATAAAAATGCTAGAATCTTTTGATATTAAATGATAGGGAAAATGATACTATAAATTTAATTTATAATATGGTAATAACATGAAAAATTTAAATTATTTTAAAAAATTGATTAAAGTTGCATCAAAATTAGAGGCTGCAAAGCAATATAGTTTTGCTGATAAAATTTTAATTAAAATTGCACAAGAAACTCCTGAAGTTTTTAAACAAGGCACAGAAATGAAGCCCGGAACATCTTATGAGGTTCAGGGGCAAAAAAGTCAATTGGATATTATTTCACAAGTAGCGACAAGTGGGATACCTGCAAGGGCTAGTATCGACGGTGTTGACACATTGGTAACACATGGCTCATCTGATGGAAATTTTTGGTTATTACCAGATTCTCAAGCTCAATTATTTTATTCTAATAACCCAGACTTTAAAACAAGTAATTTGATAGCAGATATGGACAAAAATGCAGGCATTCAAGCTGTTATTGACAATGGAAAACTTTGGATAAGCGCACAAGGCATGAGTAAATATGCTGGGGCTAAGTGGATTGCTTGTAACAATTTAAATAATGGTGCAAACTTTGGACAAATTGGCGGAGCTAAAGGTGTTATAAATGTTGGCACACAAGAAACACCTGAAGGCGAAAAATTATATCTTAGCACAGATAAGTAAGAGAACTAACATGAATAGATTATCAGAACTACAAACAATAGTAAAAGTTTCAAAAATTTGCAACAATAATGGGTTAACTAAAGAAGCAGATCAATTATTAAATATTTTTACAAAATTAGCACAAGAAAATCCTGATTTGCAAAATAAAACTGAAGGAATGGATGATCCGCAAGAAGCACCAACTGTAACTCAGCCCATGAGTCAACCTGCAGAGCCTGAAAATCTTCCCGAAGAAAACACAGATATCATCAATGATATAAATGATTATAATTTATCAGCTGAAATACTAGTTCAAAATCTCAACACGATTACAGATCCAAAAGCAGTTAAGCAACTTTTACCTGAATTAATTAGAGTCATAGATTTGATTCGTACCATCCTTAATTATCCTGAACTAGATGAATCAAATAAAAAAACTTTATCACAAGAGCTTCCACTATATCTTGATATTCAGGAAGCTCTTAAACAGTAATTAATCGTATTTAATTAAATCAAAATTTTAAAAAAATAAAAATGGTTTTGATTTTTTCTCACACTGGAGGAAAAATTCATGATCAACCATTTGAAGCCTTTCATAAAATATTGCCCTGCACTATTATTAATATTTATTATATTAATTTCTCCTTATAAGATAATAATGGTGCGGGGCATATCTATGTCTCCAACTTTTCATAATAATCAATTATTAGTTGCAAAATCAATTAATAATTATAAAGATATTCATGTAAATGATATAGTTATATGCGAAATAGAAGGAAATACTATAGTCAAAAGAGTTAAATATATTGAAAATCAATATGTTTGTTATTATTTTGATAGTAATTCTTCTGAAATAAAAATAATTGACGAAAGTACTTATTATTATTTATCAACTCATCCTATTGCAAGAAATAAATCTTTAATTCAAAAAATAATTGTGCCAAAAAATGCTATTTATTTGATTGGAGATAATTTAAAAAACTCAGATGATTCAAGGAGATTTGGTCCTATTCCATTTAATAATATTAAATATAAGGTTATTCACCCGTAAATAAAGGACTTTGCGTTATGGACAAAAATGAAAAAGATATAAAATCAGAAGTTAGTGCTTTACAGTTTGTAGATCAAGGTATATACC
>ENA-OSIY01001082-OSIY01001082.1-marine-metagenome-genome-assembly--contig:-NODE-1082-length-14858-cov-6.924430_pt1 | contig 14858 bp, 10 predicted proteins | sample MGYA00237884_ERZ534233 | MGnify/ENA primary metagenome ERZ534233 (study PRJEB26412, sample SAMN06343840) | marine metagenome | isolation source: estuarine water | place: USA: Columbia River Estuary... | reverse complement strand
TAATATTTATATATAAAGTACACAATTATGAAAGCAAAAGAATTAGCACAATTATTAGAATTAGTAGTAAGAAAGGTAGTTAGAGAAGAACTCAAACCTATCTTATCTGAGGTTAAGAAATCTAAAAAACCCATCATTAGAGAAGTAAAATCTAAAAAGGTGAGAGTTGAGAAAGACCCATTGGATATTAACCTATCAGAAATTCTTGCAGAAGCTCCTCATGTAGAAACAGAACAAAAAACATTTATTAAGAATCCAATGTTAAATGAGATGTTAAATGAGGTAGCAGATAGTGGTGAGTGGAGAAATCTTAATGATTCTAATTCATTCACATCTAATCAAGCTCAATCATTTATGCAAGGCGGTTCTACTTCAGTAGCACCAACAACTGATATAGATGGTAGACCTGTTGATACTAACAATCAAGAAGTAGCAAACGTAATGGGAGCTATGACAAAAGATTATTCTCAATTGATGAAAGCGATTGATAAGAAAAAGGGAAAATAACAAATGGCTAAGGAGAGAAAAGAATATTTCTATAATCCAATAGATTTTGAAAAAGATGTTGCAGTTGGAATTAAATTACCATTCTCTAAAGAGAAAGGTTTATTTGATTTATCATATTCAACTGAAGAACAGGCAATATCTAATTTAAAGAATCTATTATTGACTAGAAAAGGTGAAAGGGTATTTCAACCAACATTCGGTTCTCAGATTTATGCATTATTATTTGAACCAATATCTTTGAATTTAAAACAAAATATGGAAGAAGGTATATTGGCTGATGTTAATTTCTGGTTACCTTACATAATTATAGATAAGGTTAACGTTACTCCTGATGAAGATAGAAATAGTGTATCTGTATCTTTAAATTTTAGAGTAACAGAACAAGGTGCTAACGAAGAAATAATATTATATGTAGATTCAGCTGGGTCTGCAACTATAGAATAGGAACTTATGGCAAAAGCAAACAAATCAGATTTAATCCAAAAGGATGTTAAACTTATTGGAAAGGATTTCGGAGAGTTAAGAAAAAACTTAATTGATTTTTCTAAAACTTATTTCCCAAATACTTTTAATGATTTTAACGAATCCTCACCTGGTATGATGTTTATAGAAATGGCATCGTATGTTGGTGATGTACTATCTTTCTATACAGATACCCAATTGAGAGAATCTCTCTTAACTAATGCTGAGGAAAAGGCAAACCTTTTTAATCTAGCAGCAGTACATGGTTACAAACCAAAAAACATTTGTCCTGCATCTGTGGAATTGGATTTGTTCCAAGTATTACCAGCAAAAGGAAGTGGTGTTGATGTACGACCTGATTATGATTATGCATTAAAAATTGCAAGTGGGATGCAAGTTGGTTCTGATTCTAATTCTGATGTTGAATTCTCAACTCACATGTCTGTTGATTTTGCAGTATCATCATCCTTTAACCCAACAGATGTATCAGTTTACCAAATTGATGAAACTACAAACGAACCAATTTTTTATCTGTTAAAGAAAAAAGTAAAAGCATCAAGTGGTAGAGTAAAGAAAGCTCAATTTGTATTTGGTTCACCTAAAATATATGATAAGATAAAAATTACAGATGAGAAAATCATAAAGATAAAATCAATCAAAGATGATGATAACGATTCTTGGACAGAAGTTCCTTACTTAGCACAAGATACTGTATTTGAACAAATAGAAAACAATGAAGATAACTCTACATCATTACAACCATATAGTGGGGAAACTCCATTCTTATTAGAATTACAAAGAGTACCTAAAAGATTTATAACATCGTTTGAATCAGAAAAGGAATTAGTAATTCAGTTTGGTGCAGGTATATCATCAAATGCCGATGAGGAAATAATTCCTAATCCTGATAACGTAGGCTCAGCCTTATATCAGAATACAGGAAGATTAGACCAAGGGATTGACCCATCTAACTTTCTATATACCAAAACATATGGAGTAGCTCCACAAAACACAACATTAGATGTTGAGTACTTAATTGGTAATGGTGTTGTTGATAATGTTCCTGCAAAAGATTTGATTAATGTTAATAGTAGAGTATTCGAAAACGATAATACTATAAATCTAAATCAAACTACTTTAAGATTTATTCAAAACTCATTAGCAGTTACAAATCCAGAACCAGCAGTTGGTGGTAGAAGTAAAGAAACTGATGATGAGATTCGTAATAATGCAATGGCCTACTTCGCAGCTCAGAATAGAACTGTAAGTAGAGAAGATTATATTATGAGATGTTACGCATTACCACCACAATTTGGTTCAGTCGCTAAAGCTTATTTAGTACAAGATTACCAAATAGAAACAAAAGGAAATGGAAGTTTCTCACCTCACGCTATATTACCAGGAGACCCAATACCAAAGATAGTTGAGACGGAATCACCAAATCCATTAGCTCTTAACTTATACACATTAGGTTATGATAAGGATAAAAATGTAACAGAATTAAATCCAGCAACAAAAAATAACTTAAAAAACTATTTATCATACTATAGAATCTTAACAGATGCTGTTAATATTAAAGATGCGTATATTGTAAACATTGCAATTAATTTTGATATCGTAGTATTACCTGATTACAATTCTAATGAAGTTCTTCTTAGATGTATAAAGGCATTAAAAGATTATTTTGCTATTGATAATTGGAAGATTAACCAACCAATTAATGTATCACAAGTATATGTTTTAATAGATAAAGTAGATGGAGTTCAAACAGTTCCAAGACCTAATTCCGATGGTGAAGGTGGTTTACAGATTAGTAATAAGTTTAACGGAAACTATTCAGAAAATAAATATGATTTAAGTGTAGCCACTAGGCTAGGTGTTATATATCCACCTAAAGACCCATCTATATTTGAAGTTAAGTATCCTAACGTTGATATAAGAGGTAAGGTTGTAACTCAATCTTTCTAAGGAGAATAATATGATTTATAGAATATACGGACAAAAAGATACTACAATATACGAACAAAATTTTCGTAACGACCAGAATGCAGGTAAAGATGAAATATTAGAAATTACCAAATTCTATGATGAAGATACGCAATCTAATTGGATAGGTAATAGTAGAGTATTAACTCAGTTTAATTTATTACCAATATCTCAATCGATTGTAAGTGGTGATATTAGTAAGAATATAAAGTACAAATTAAACTTAACCGCTGTTCAAGAAAACGAAGTACAATCTGAATTTGATTTAGATATATTTCCAGTATCTCAAAGTTGGTCTGAAGGGCTTGGTAAATTTAATTATACACCTACTACAAAAGATGGGTGTAGTTGGAAATATAAATCAGGTACTCAAACATGGAATGCTGATTCTGCAAGTGTATTTAATGGACAAGTACTTGTATTAGAACCAGAAGAAGGGTTAGTGTTATCTCAAACATTTACAAACGGAACAGGTTCTACTTTCTTAACAGAATCAATTAATGATATAAACGGTAACTCACCATTTATGTTTGTTGAAAACGAAAGATTAATTATTTCAGCATCTAACTTTTCAGGAACAACATTAATATTTCCACTACAGTTAGAAGCCAGTACAAACTATGGAGTACAATTTCAGATAGACCCAAAAGATTATACAGATGTTCAGTTTAGAATTGAGAACCCAGCAGGTGCTATTCAGAATGAAGATAACTATACAGATATGGTTGGTAATATTACAACTGCATCTACTCAATCATTTGACTTAACATCTGTAAACGCAGGTGAATATAAATTAAGATTTACATTCTTTGATAACGATGGAAAATCTGGCTCAACAACAGGAACATTTGATGAAGTATTCGTTACAGAAAAAGCAGGTAACACTTTAGTAAGAGAAACATTCTCAGTTAACGAAGGAAAATTCACACAAAGAAATGTTATTAAAAACACAAATGGTATCCTGCCATCTCAGAAAGTTGAAAATTCAAAATTAGTTTTCAAAGCAGATAACATCGGTGGTGCTGATGCTGAGTATAAACGTTACTTATCGGCGGATTTACAATATACACTTACTAATGAGCTATCATTGGGAACATTCCCATCGTTTGGTTTTACTGTATATAATCCAAAAGATTTAAAAATGACACCATCACAAATCACTGGATTACAAAATGAGTACACTGCATCAGTAACTCAATCTATAACATTTACTCCACCACAGAGTGGTAACTATAGATTTGCTTATACTTACTTTGCAAGTGGTAGTAGTGGTGCAACAGGTTCTATTGATAATTTTAAAATAGCATTTTCTGGTTCCAAAGTACTATCAGATGTTTCTGAAGCATCATATTTTAAAAATGTTGGTGGTGGTACTTGGTACACATCATCTTTAAACAACACATCAGTATCTCAAAGATTTAACAAATATACAACAGATTTAAATGTAGATGTTACTGAATATGTAAACGATTGGATAAGTGGTTCTAGACCTAATAATGGATTTATAATTAAAAGACCAGTTTCACAAGAAAGTGGTTCTGTTAGATATGGTTCTGTAAAATTCTTTTCTAACGAAACACATACAGTATATGTTCCTACATTAGAAGTTAGATGGGATGATTCATCATTTAATACAGGTTCATTATCAGAACTAACAGGAGATGATATTGTAATTTATCCAAAGAATTTATTATCAGAATATAAAGAAAGTTCTAAGGCTCGTATTAGAATCGTAGGTAGAGAGAGATACCCACAAAGAAGTTTTGCGGATTCAAGTCCATATAACACTATTAAATATCTCCCACAGAATACTTATTATCAAGTAAGAGATGCAGAAACAAATTTAATAATAGTTCCTTATGATACAACATATACAAAAGTAAGTTGTGATTCTACAGGAAACTATTTTGATTTTTGGTTTAACACCTTACAACCTGAAAGATTCTACAATATGGAATTCAGAGTTGATAGAAGCGGAAATCAACAATACTTTGGTGGGAACGTATTTAAAGTGGTAAGATAATGGCAACTAAAAAAGTAGCAGATTTAAGAAAATTACAATCAAAGTTGAGGGCTAGAAGTGCTCAGCTAGAAATTCCACGTAAAATAGGTTTTTCTAAAGAAGAGAAACAAATTGTTAAGAAACCTAACGTTAGAGAAATAACTAGAAACTTACGAGAACAGATTGTATCTTATACACTTCCACAACCAAAACCAGCAGAAAACACAAGTGATAAAACTACTTCTTTAACTTATGGTGCAGTATCACTACCCGCTACCCGAAATAAATTTAATGGAGTAGAGTTTTTCAGAACATTAGATACTGATATAGAAACCTATACAAGAAAAATAGATAAGGTTAATATAAAAACAATAAAAGAAAATTCATTAGGATTTCCAGATAGAGACGGCCTAACAGAAGAGATAGAAGAAAATCGTTTAAATTTTTCTGGTGAAATGATAAGAGTTGGTTCAGGACCAACAAGTTATTTCTATATTGAGGATGGTAAGTTCTATACAATGAATGGTGGTCTGTTTAGTTTACTTGCAGAAAAATTAGGAAAACCACTTGGTATGAGAATCAATGATGATTATGATTATACAGGTGAATATAAACCAGCTGGTTTTTCAATGTTGGATTTTGGTCAAAACCAATATTCAATATATAACAAAGAAACTTATTCAAGAAATTCTATTGCATATGTAGAATCAAATGAATATGCTGGAGACCTTACTAAACAAATGATTTTAGGGCCCGCCACAGATGAGGTAGTATTCTTAACTTGGCAGACGGGTATGGAAGAGTTGGATAAACTATCACACATAAGAGTATCAGGAGTAGATTCCACTCCAGTCACTTATCAACATTATATTAATTCTAGAGCTCTACAAAGAAATAGTATTACAAGTACAGATAATGATTTACAAGTTACCGTTACTTTAGGTCTAAGTGATGATAAAGATACTCGGTTTGAGTTCTTTTTATATTATACCGATGGAACAAAGAAACAGATTAGAGAAGTTCCAACAGCTGCTTTTACTTCACCAGGTGTACTGGCGGAAAAGAAAGCAGTTGCTATAACAACATATAAAATTCCAAAAGAAGATATTACCACAAAGGTAGAGGTGAATGGTAAGATTGTTAAAAAAACTTTGTATAAAATAGAGATTAAATATTTCGATGGATATGCTCCGTTTGGTAACAAAGGTAAAGATGGTGAGTTGAGGTGGGAAAGTTTTACAAGAACAACCACAAAAACAATCAAACGAGCTGCGAGAGATAAGCGTGGAATATTAAGTAAATTCAGAGGTAAACGTAGAGGTTTACTTGGACGATTATTTGGGAGAAGATAAGTTATGGGATTTTTCAAAAAAATAGGAAGAGGTATCAGTAAAGGTATCAAGAAGATAGGTAAGGGAGCATCAAAGGCCCTTAACTCAACTGTTGGTAAGATAGCTACAACTGCAATACAATTTATTCCTTTTGTTGGGCCCGTAACTAAACTTATCGGTGCAGCCGTATCAATAGGACAAAAAGGAGTTAAATTTTCGGATTTAAAGAATAAAGCAACTGGTGGTGGTGAAACCTCTTCAACAACAACTCGGGTATTAGATGCAGGTGAGGGTGCAAGATTATGGAAGTTTCATGTCGGACAAGATAAATGGAATGAAATAAAAGGTACACCCATCAATATAAAGGTTGAGGATATAGATTATGAATGGAATGGTAGTTTTTATGGATTCCCAGCAGTTATAGAAGAAGAAACTGCAGCTGAAGGTATTAGTAGAGATGATGTTCAGATATCATATGAAATGTTAGATGGAAATTTATATGCATCAACAAAGGATAAGGATTACAGAGGGAATAAAAATAGAGCTCATGGATTGTACTTAGCTGCAAGAGAAGTATTTGGGAGTGAGAATAACGTTATTAATGGAGATGGTGGAACATCTAAATCAAAAAAGTGGAAGAACGAAATTAAAAAAATAGAGAGTGGTGAAGATGAAAAGGCTTTACTTTCTATAGTAGACCAAACTGTTGATGATATTATGGGTGGTGGTACTGGGTATTTAGATTACAATTTAAAAAATCTAAATAAACTAAACAAGAAAACCCGACTAAGTAGATTTAAATTTGGTAGTTCTTTTCAAAATAAAGATAATCCAAGAAAAGCTTTAGAAGAATTAAGTTCTGAAAATAGTGGTAAAATTTATCTTCGATATGATGATTTAATAGCAAATATGTTAACAATGCATAACAGAAAAGAATTTATACAAACCACAAAATCAAAAGTTAATGAAGTTGTATTAAAGGCATGGAGAAATGAACCAAGTGGTAAAAGAAGTACAAATACGGCATTTAAGGATAGAACTCCACAAGAATGGAAACAACATATTGATAAACAAATACCAGGAAGTGGAATAAACAAAAGATTCGGTAGTAATGCATTTGGAAAAGGTTTATTTGGTAAAATGGCGTTCCATAATTTAGAATGGATTGATGCGATGAGATTACTAAATCACACTGCAAGAGCAGAACGTAAAAGAGCTAACGGTAATATAAGTGCATCTTCGGCAAGAACCATTGGTACAAGTGGATATGGTAGAAGAAAAGCAAGAGAACGAGCAACTAAAGGGTAGATATGAGTTTAGAAATATACAAAAAAGCAAGTGAAATACTCACATCTAAGGAAGTAATTGATGCGCCACAGATTTATGAGGATGTGGATATAGATAGAATTACAGTAACATCTCATACCACACTTCCATTTGAAATGGAAGGATTTTCTGTAAGTAATGATGAGTACCAACGTTCTAAAATGGATTACCATATTTACTCTGGTGAAAATTTATTAGTATCCAAACTTAATATGCCATTTAAAAGAGATGCATTAGATACATCTACGGATACATTAAATGATTATAAAATAGATGTTTTTCCTGAAAAAGATATTAGAACCGCAACTAATCTCACTAAAGGTACGTTTACAATAGTATATAATTTCTTAACTCAATATACAGATAATTTAAGAATAGAAAACATATCTGCAGATAGAACGGAATTACAATTAACATTTGATACACAAAAAAATTCTAACATATCAACAGAAGAAGGTTTACTTGAAATATTTACACTTTCTAATTTTACTGAAGATGGTAAAATAGATAAAACAAAGGCAGGTGAATTAGACCAGTATGTTTTAGATTTTGGTAATAATGAACTTGCTCCAATTATAAATTTTGATTTTAGTTTAAATAAAAGAATAGGTAGACAAATTCAAAACATTGATTTTCCAGTGGATATCTTCCAACCAGATAAAGATATAAACCCCATAGATGAACTTGGTAACCAAACTGGTTTTAGGACCAGATTCTACCCTATGAAAAACTCAGATGGGTTCTTTGTTGAAGTTTATATTGAAGATACTTTTGAAATGATATCACCAGCAGATGTAGAAAATTCTGAAGATGCTTTACCTATAGATTTTGAATCAGCCGAATCAATGGTAGTATTGGAAAGTGAAGTACTAATTTCTGAAAAAGAAATTCTGGATGAAAACGGCAATCCTACAGGTGAAGTAGAACAAGTTGCAGATTACGATGCATCAGAAACTAAACCTGATGGTAAATTATCAAAAAAACAATCTAGATTTAAAGATAGAATTGAACCTACTGGGCCTTTAAGAGTTCCAATTAAACAAACTTATAAAACAACAGGTAGAGCTGCAAAATTTATTCCAATTATAGAAGAAACTGATGATGGTACTATCTACAGATACAAACAGACAGAGGAAGATTATCAAGAAGAGGGAACAAATGAAGTTAAAACAAGACCTCTATACTATATCTATACTGAAGTAGATAGCGAAAACTCATCTCCAGTTAAACCAAATTTAGATTTCTTTGATATTTTAAATGGCCAACCAACTAATTCAAAAGTTGAAGTTTTTAATCCAGAATTTGATTTTACTGGAAACTCTATAAAAACAGTTACAGTAAAATTGTATAGACCATTAAGAGGGGATTTACAAACACAGCCTGCAACAATAAATAAAATATTTAGAGATTCATATATTGAGAAAATTTTATTATACCCATATAATAAAAGAAAAACACAAAATAATTTCTCAGAACCAAACTTTAAAATTGATATGGGTACTTACGGTAAATCCGTAGGAACTGATTTAAAAAGTTGGAATGATTTATTAGATACCAACCTATCAACATCACAACAGATTATTGATAAGTACATTAGTGCTTCATTTGAAGAACATATAAATGTAAACTACTCCGATTTTTCTGAGTTTGTACATTATTCATCTGCAGTTGAAAGAGTAAATAATTTTAAATACAAATTAGAATTGGTAGAGGGGTATGATGATAGAATCAAAACCCTAAGACAAGTTAGTGGTTCGGAAGCATTAACAAATATATCACAATCAATTGTAAGAAAAAATAATGTAGTTAGTGGTATGGATGGTTTTGAAAGATATATGTACACAGAACCATCAAGTTCATTGTACTCACATTATAGTTCATCGATATATACATTCCAACCCTGGCCAAAAGTTAAAACACAACCACCACAATTGGTTTCAGTAACATCATCAGATTCAATACACTATTACAATAATCTAATAGAATCTGCAAGTTACTTCGATGCTATGAATGATGGAAGGTTAACAAAAACAATTCCAGCTTCAATTGTTGAGGACCCGCTGAATTTAGATTATGTACTATTCATAGATATGATAGGACATCATTTTGATATTACATGGGCTTATATTAAAAAATTAACTTCTATAAATGCAAGAGAAGAACACCCATTTGATGGTATGCCAAACGACCTTCTTTATGATGTTGCAAAATCTATGGGTTGGAAACTAACACATGGTAAAGATAGAGCAGAACTTTGGAGTTATGCATTGGGTACAGATAAGTTTGGTAATCCAATTCAATCTGGTTCATTAGCCTCTAAACCAATTGAACAATATACACATGAGATTTGGAGAAGAATTGTAAACAATATCCCATATCTTCTAAAAACAAAAGGTTCGGCTAGAGCAGTTAAAGCATTAATATCTACATATGGTATTCCACAAACATTCTTATCAATCAGAGAATACGGTGGGCCTGTTATCAAACAAGAAAGACAATTTTGGGAGCACGATAGATTTGTGTATCACCAAAGATTTGATACAGATAATCATATGGAAATTCCATTTGATAAGGTAAACGATATAGACCCAATTACTTATTTAAATAGAGACCCAAATCCAATTGATACTATTGAACTTCAGGTTCAACAGAATATGAATAGAGATACTGCTATCTTTAATAAAGATGAAAACTTTGCAGTAAGATACGAAACTTTATCAAATTCAAAATCTAATGCGAGAGGTAATATACATTTTTATCTAAGTGGTAGTAGTGGATATAAATCCGCATCTATTAGTAATGTTCCATTATTTGATTCTACAATGTCTACACTTATAGTTCAAAGACAAAAATCTGTTGATGATATTACAAAAAATAATGAGTATCGATTAATGTATCGTAGACATCGTAGAGATAATATTATTTTATCTAAATCTGCAAGTATCTTTATTACAGGTTCAACCGAACCATCTTACAACGCCGCTTGGACTGGTAGTGGTACATTATCAGTAGGTAAAACATTACCATCTGTATATCCTGGTAGTGCGTTGTATATGAGTGGTTCTATACAAGAATTAAGATATTGGGCTCAACCACTAAAAGATATTGTTATTGATGAACATACATTATCAAGAGAATCATATCATGGTAATTCACCAACCTCATCTTATTTTGATTTGAAGTTTAGATTTTTACCTGATTCAAGATTAAATAATGTTCAATCAATTGATTCTCAACCATCACAACATCCAAACCAAAAAATATCAACGGTATTAGATGGGAGAATATTATCTGCATCTCTATATAACTTTGAACCAGATGATTTAAGAGGTGTAACAGATGAGTATAATACAAAAGTACCATCTGCAGGTGCAAACAACATTATGAATAATAAGGTTAGGGTAGAACCTAATCGATTAAAAGGTATGTTAGATGTTGACCAAAGAAAAGAAACATCTAAGTATGATTCAGCACCAAACGATTCAAATCAATTAGGTGTATATCTATCTGCTACAAAAATGTATAATGAGGATATATACAACCATACAGGTTTCTTCGATGTAGATGATTATATTGGTGACCCAGACCAAAGAGAAGGATTCACCGAACAAAATGAACAATTAGATTATCTAAGAAGGCAGGTATTTAAAAAGTATAGTACTAAGAACTTAATCAATAGTACTATCGATATTTTAGCAAGATATGATTTCTCTGTATTCGAACAGATTAGACAAACCATACCAGCTAGGGTAGATTACAATTCAGGTATTATAATTGAACCACATATTTTAGAAAGACCTAAAGTTAAATCTAAGGCTAAAGTTATTAAAACAGAACCGTTCTACAAAACTGTAATTAAACAGATTGATAAAGAACCTCAAATGTTTATACTTCCATTAGAAGCTTCAATGAGTACATCACCAGTACCAACGATGACATATCCAACATATGAAACTGAGATAAGTGGTGGGGCTGCTCCTAATATTACAATGTTCACAACTCCGTTATCAATGTCATTAGGTTCGATTGCACCTACTCCAATTATGACATACCCAACGTATGATAATTTTAAAAGTTTGAACATACCAAGAATGACAGCTAGTTTTGATGCTAAATATTTAACGTATAAAACTCAGTTATTCATAACATCATCCAAAGGCCCAACAGGAGATTTTATATTACATAATGCTCAGATATTCCTAACATCATCTACAGGACCAACTGCGGAATACAAAGATTATAATACTAGATTATTTTTAACTCAATCAAAACTTGAGGCAGATTATAAAGATTACAATACCGAATTGGATATATTAGATAATCAAACGGTAGTTGGTGATTTCAAAGATTACACTACAATAATTGATACAGAACGAAGTATGTCATCAAACTATGATTCTATGCATGAAGCTTCACTTAATACACCTGATTCCGTAGATGGTGTTTATTATTTATTCGATGCACCTTTAAAAGTATCACATTCAATATCAGTCACTAAAAAAGATTTAGAGGATAAAGGTTTACTTACGGCTAAAATACCATATAAACCATCACAATATAAATTTACAATCTTAATCCCATCTGCATCTGGTGATGTAGGATTTGGGTTAGGGTGGATTACAGGTTCTAATGGTAGTTGGAATTACAATCCTATTGGATTGAGTATCGTAAACCAAAGAGGTGCGAGATACGCAAGAAGTACAAACTATTTCTATAGTTCTTCATTATCAGCATCTATGGGATTATCGTACTCATCATCTTTATCTCCATCACAGGTACAAACCGATGATTTACCATTAGCTGTATTTAACCTAAGACACTTAGGATGTAAGATGACATCGGATTCGTTAACAACTAATTCAGATGATACTCCTGATGGATTACCTGTAATTGAAGTATTTCAGGCAGACCCTAATGTATTAATCAACACATCCCAAACTGCAGAAGAAGGTAACTTAGATGTTGATGTGTTAACGGGCCTCACAACTCTTAATATTGATGAACTATTTATTTCTAAAGAAGTAGTATATCAAAGAAGAATGGAATACAGAAAAGAAAAGAGAAAGTTCCGTAGAGAGATACAAAAGTTAGTTAATATAGAATCTAAAAGAAGAGCTGAATTTGATTTAAGAAAACAAAACTCTGAAGATGTTAGTATTAGAGAAAAGGCTAGACAAGATGAATTTGATATAGTAAACGACCCAATCGTTGTTAAAAAAGAAATTGAAGAAAAGGAATTACAACCTTTAATCACAAGAGAAGAACGTGATTCGATGAGAGATAGAGGATTAGGCCCACAGCAAGTTGTATTTTTAGATGGACAACGAGTTAATGTTGATAGAAAAGAACCAATCGAAAGGGAAAGATTTGGTGGGTTAGTTGAAAAATTAGGTAAACTTCCTGAAGAGGAAAGAGAAAAGTTCATAGAAGAACAGAAGTTAGATAAAAAATTAATTGAAAAACTAGAACTTCCTAAAAAAGAAGATGAAAGATTCACAATCAGAAAAGAAGATAAATCAAAAAGGAGAGGTGAGTAATGGCTAAGAAAAAAATAACAAAAAAACCATCACCAATACGTGAAGTAAAGTTATCACCAACTCCTCCTGGTAAGGGGAAGGGTATAACGGGTACATCTAAGAAAACACCTAAACCCGAACCACCTAAAAGAGAACCCGAAAAGGCTGAGTTTTTAGAAGATATTAGGTTAGATGATGTAGTGATGCCAGATTTACCACCTAAAGAAGATGTGGAAGTTGAAGATTTGGGTAGAGTTACCAAAGAACTTTTACAGAAAGAAAGTACTTCTAAACCATTAGCGCCTGTAAAACCAAAATCAGAAGAAGATGAGTTAGAAGATTATTATACGACAAGAAACAAAATGGTTTATGAACGTACAATAAACAAACCAAAACCCGAATCATTCAGACCACCACACCCATCGGATGCTATGGATACTGAATCTATGATAAAGAAGAATGAAGAGTTAATGATGGGTAGTGAAGAGTTTATAGAAAAGTTAGATGAAAAATTAGAATCATCTAAAGAAGAAAATGTTTATGGTATGTTATCAAAAAACTATACGGATGGTGTTCAGGTGACAGACCCAAATGAAGATATAAAAACTTACTAATAAATTTGGTATTGTGGATATTATTTCGTATATTTACATAAGTTTAATCATAAAAAATAGTTATAAAAGCATATGAGTGATTTATATAATGAAGGAATTACAACAACAGCAGGTAATATAGAACCAAAGTATGATGTTGCAGCAGTGAAAGAAAAAGATAAATTCTTTCAAGAGTTTAGAGAGTTCGATTATGGAATTGATATTGAATCAAATATTATCTTAGTACAAGATGAAATTAGTCAAGGTATGATATTCGATACAATATCCAAAATAAGATTACTAAGAAAAATTAACCCACAATTAACATCAGTTAATATATTATTAAATTCACCAGGTGGTGATGTAATAGAAACATTGGGTTTAATTGATTTCATTAGAACCATAAAAAATGATGAAGGAATTTCCACAAATATTATATGTAGAGGTTCAGCGATGAGTGCCGCCGCATTACTATTAGCTTGTGGAACAGGTCTTAGAGCAGCATCTAAACATTCTAAGATTATGGTTCATCAATTATCAACAATGAATTTTGGTAAGTTAGAAGATATTAAATCAAACGCTAAGTTTGCAGAGCAATTAGAAGATGATTGTAATAATCTTATGGAAGAGGTTACAAAAAAAGATAAGAAGTTTTGGAAAGAAAATCAAAGAAGTGATTACTTCTTATCAGCTGAAGATGCATTAGAATTAGGAATTATAGATAAAATTATATAAAACAAAAAGTTATGGAATACAATTATAGACCTTTAGGGGATAGAGTAGTAGTAGAAATCGTTAAAAGACACGATGAGAAAACAAAAGGTGGTTTATACAAACCATCAGGTTCAGATACCACAATGATGGGAACAGTAGTAGCAGTTGGTAGTGGATTATACACTCAAAGTGGTGTATCAATACCAATGAGTACTAAAGTTGGGGATACAGTTCTATTAGATGGAACTGGATTCAAACATAAAAATGGTGGTAAAACCTATAACATTTATAGAGAGAGTGAGTTCTTATCTATATTAGATGAAGCGTAAGTATCTGATACTCAATCAGTTACACTATCACTATCCTGTCTCTTATACACATCTGACGCTGCCGACGAATAGAGAGGTGTAGATCTCGGTGG
>ENA-OSIY01001081-OSIY01001081.1-marine-metagenome-genome-assembly--contig:-NODE-1081-length-14869-cov-5.942469_pt1 | contig 14869 bp, 7 predicted proteins | sample MGYA00237884_ERZ534233 | MGnify/ENA primary metagenome ERZ534233 (study PRJEB26412, sample SAMN06343840) | marine metagenome | isolation source: estuarine water | place: USA: Columbia River Estuary... | reverse complement strand
TTTCAAGCAGAAGACGGCATACGAGATTTCTGCCTGTCTCGTGGGCTCGGAGATGTGTATAAGAGACAGGTTGTAAACTCTAGCAAGCATAACATTGTATACAAACTTTTGTTCAGTTTCACCAAGTTCCATTTGTTCTGCAATATATGATGAGAACATTGTCGCACGTTGAATCTGAAATTTAGTATGGTCCTGAGCAAAAGCAAATAAACTCAAAGCTGTAAGCAATATACTTAAAAAAGACTTCTTCATTTTTCAAAGGTTTTTAAAAGATGTTCTATTTCTTTACAAAAATTGTTGTTTTGTTTTTGTTGATTCGAGCAAAGTACATTCCTTTAGTAAGATCACTTACATCGATTTGACTATCGCTGGAATTCACAATCAATGACTTCACACGTTTCCCGGAAATATTAAATAAATCAACCTTTGATTGGTCATTAATTCCATTGAACATTATAAATTTTCCTGCAGGATTAGGAAAAACTTGAATACTATTTATTCTACTATCTGCAATAGAAAGCGGTGAATCGTATTTTAAAGAAACATTATCTATAAGCATTATTTCAGCAAGGTTGGTTGGAGTAGCAGTTGAACCTCCTAACTTTCCAAATGAAAATCTAATTTTTAGATTCGTACCATCAGAGGCAGCTGGAATAGTAACTTGACCTGTAGTTTGTGTCCAATCAGCCATTGTATTTCCAAATGAATAATTTGGCACTACATCGATTAATGAACTATTATCAGCAACGTCAGAATTATCATGCCCTTTTATTCTTAAAAAAGGTTTATTAGCTGGAGCTGCATTGTAATCAACCGCTGCAGGCCACCTTGTGTATATAGAATAAGTGTAAATTCCTGGTGGAACTGAGACGTCTAATGCAACAAACTGTGGATCAGTTGCATTCCCCTTTTTAAACAACTTATAAATTCTATTTCCGAAATATGCCGGGTAGTTGCCGGAGATTTGATCCCCACTGCTATTTAGTACTGAGCCATAGGCGGCACCACTAGCTGCAGATGTTCCATAAAACAATCCACTTCCGTTAGCGTTAATGTTACCTGACCCATCAACACCTGATGTATTACATCCACCATCTGTTATTTGTGTGGTGCAAACACCAGGGTTCGGTAAATATTCCTGACCAACTACACCAGCAGTCTGAGCATACATTGGAATAGAGATCATTGATATAAAAATTATGTATAAATATTTCATATTTTTTGATTTTAATTTGTTATAAAATTAGTTCTAAAAAAAAATTATTTATGAAACAATTATGTCATTTGTTAATATTTATAATCCATGTCTGATAATAATTCATAATACTCTCACTGTTTATGTTAGAAATATTAAATTTTAAATTAAATTATATGGATTCATTATTTGGCACGTTTTTCATTCCATTTTTTTAATGATGAACAAATTATTGTTCTTCAGCTGGAAAAGCTTTGGATGCCTCAACAATTAAATTCCTCAGAAGCCATTGGCCTCCTGCTGGAGAACCTACCGGGCTTAAAGTATCTCCAACGTACTGAAGTCTAATGAAAAAGGAAACATTTTTGGTTGATGTGCTTATTGAACCTGTTTCAGAACTTACAAAATTATATTTGTCAATAGACCATGGGCTAAATGCATCACCAAATCTATGGTTGCTAGAAAAATTAGCCTCTAATAATGACCAATTGCCTGTAACCAATGAAGATGTATCATCTGAGCTTTGATAAGAAGAAATTGTTCTTTTATACCTATTGACCCACCAGTCATTATAACCAAAAATTTCATGAAAACTAATTCTTAATTTTTTAATAGATGTGCCTTGTACAGGAATTTTAAATTCTGCAGCTCCATCACTAAAATTTGCTGGTGGATTAAAAACTCCAAATCTCAAAACTGGACCATTATCACATTTAGGGTGACTGGCTCTCAAACTTGCCGAACTGCCTGTGCTGCCCATTTTGTGGAGTTCAAGCTGAGTACCTTGGGCACTAAAATCATTTTCATAAACAGGGGTTGTTTCCCATCGCTCCTCAACCTCTATTGTTAATACATCTTCAAATTCAAATTCATCACCAGTTGCATTGGTGGCTTTGAGCCCTAGGGTGTGAGTCCCCAAAGGGAGTCTTGCATCTGCAGCAATTGACACTTTACCTGAGGGCTCTTCAACGCTAAATGAGCTTGAAAAATCAATTATTTCACCCAATTCAAGATCACTATTTAAAAGTGATGTTGGCAAAACAACTTCCCAGTTTATTGGATCCATTCCAGTTACCTCAGGAGATGAAGTTGTGTATGCAGTATTTGGCGACAAAACTGTCTTGGAAAGCGATGTCGATCCATCTTGCTGAAACATTTCAATTGTCGGAGATTCCCCTACATTCACAGTAAGAATATTTGGAGCCATTACCACTCCGACATTAGTTGTTATTTCAACACTTAAAACATTAGGTCCTGAGGAAGCTCCTTTTACTTTTGAAATCTCTCCCGTTGAAGAATCAATTTCAAAACCGGCAGGTGGTTCTATTAACGTATATGTTACCGATGTGATTTCATCTGATCCAGAAGTGTCTGCAAATGAAATAGTTGCCATTATGCCTTGCTCGAAAATGCCTGCCTGAACTTCATTAGTATCAATACTAAATTCTAAAGGAACATCTAAAATGATAAGTTCAAATGCGTTTTCATAAGCTGCCATACCATTGATATTGACAATTCCTACATCAATTGAAAATGTACCCGTGCCGATCGTGTTATTTGTGTTGCCGTAAGAAATAATACCACTCTCACGATCAATTGTAAAGGCAGCTTGTGCAAAATTACTTTGCGAGGGAGATGATATTTTTAAAATACGAAAGCCATAAGGAGTTTCAATGTCGCTTGTCGTTGGATTAGCACTTTGAATACTATTTAGTGATGGATATGTTGATAATTTTTCATAAGCTAAAAATGTTGAATCTACATCAATAAATTGTGGCTCGTACAATTCAACTGTTTCCTCATCATCACAACTTGTGATAATCAAAATAGATGATATAATAATTGAAAATAAAGTTTTTGAAATTTTCATGATTTAATCATTTAATAGTTCGTTGTTATTTATTTCAAGTAGTGGTATTTCAAGTAACATAACCTCAGACTCGACGTCATTTAACAGCACATCGACCGATGCCTTAAAATTTGGATTATTATTATGTCGATTGATTGTATTTTCTAGGAAATAAGCATATCCCCTTCGCCTGTTATTGTAAGAGTCAAGACCCTCACCAAGCAGCTCAAAACGATACTCATCCATGATGGCATCTCTAAAACTATCCTTGTCAGCCAGATATCCTGCATGTGGTATTTGATCAGAACGTTTTAAAACTTCAGTGACATAGCCCAGCTCCTCACCATTTTCAAGCTCATTCGAAATTTCAGCTAGCATGAGTAATAAATCAGCATATCTGTATATAATTAAATTCTGGCTGTTAAATTGATTCGTGTGGGTTCTATCCTTTTCGGCATGTTTAAATAAATATGGATGAGCATTTCCAAAACTACTTCTTGATGAATTGGTTGGATACGTGCGATGTGGATTTCCCTCTGTATCACAGCCACCACACCTTTGTGTGTAATCAGAAATATAAGTAGCATCCAAACGCGGATCGGAAGGATAATGTGCAACATGATAGTCGTAAACACTTGCAGATACAGAAAACCAGCCAAAGGCTTGTCCTGCTTTATATCTCCAAGGTGTGTAGTTTCGTGACATTTGGGAATTAGTAGCGTCTTGACTGTTCTGAAGTTCAAAAATTGACTCATCTGAATTTTCGTTTGTTCCGTCAAATAAGGATGCATAATCAGTTTCAAGACTATAATCTCCTGACATATATATGTCTTTGGCTTCTGCATACGCTAAATTCCAATAATCCATCTCCGATAAACTGGCGTCTTGCAATTCTGGATTTGTTGCCAAAAGCATATAAACTTTTGCCAAAAGCATCTTTGCAGCATGAGCTTTTGGAAAACCAACGCCAGCAGATCCATTTAGAAGTGATTTGGCTTGCTTTGCATCTTCAATAATTTGATTGTAGACTTCTTTCGAGGGAGTCTTAGCTCTATGAATATCATCATATGTAGTAAGAGTTGTCCATACTGGAATGTCTCCCCAAAGCCTAGTGAGCGAAAAATAACTGTAAGCTCTGCTAAAATATGCATGCCCAGCAACGTCATTAATTCTTAGTTGAGATGAATCATCTGAATCTATATCGTAAATAGAATTTTCAATAGCTGCATTAGCTCGAGAGACAATACGATAAAGTCCAACCCAAGTATTTTGGTTGTCAACATTTTCATTAGGGTTTAACTTTATAACTCCATTCATCCACACAGAACTGAGTTTATTACCTCCTCTTCTAGTGGTGAAAAGACCTGAATAACCATTTTCAACAAACATTCGCTGCTCCATTGCATTATAATGTGTAAAAGCGGCATATATGCCATCTCTTGCATATTCCGAACTCGTTACGTCGTTATAAAGTGATACCGGATCATCCAAAAAGGGTGGGTTCTCGTCCAAATCACAAGACAGAATTAAAACCCCAACAGAAATAAGCGTTAACAATTTTGACATCTTTAGTATTCTAAATTTTTCCATGATTAGTGTTGAATTTTTAAGCATGATTAGTAGTTGAGATTTAGTCCGATAATAATAGATTTTGCATTAGGTGGGCCGTTCCAATCAACTCCATTAATCAATCCATTCCACATAAAGCTGGTAACTTCAGGATCGAACCCTCCGTAGTTTGTAAACGTTAACAAGTTTTGACCAGTAACATAAAGGTTTGCACTCTTAAGTGGGCTGTTTTTCGATAAGGGAAAATCATAACCAAGAGTAATGTTTTTGAGGCGTAAATAGCTACCATCTTCAACAAATCTATCAGAAATCGCCAGGAACTCTGACCCTTCAATAACCTTATAACCGATACGTGGATGGGTTATTGCTGTTGAGGAAGTTAGTCCCACTTTCTCTGGACGCCATGCATTGTGATATGCTTCAGGCGTAATATTCCTAAATAATCCCTCAGCATTGCCCATTTGAAGAGAATTTCCATTAATAATATCATTTCCATAAACCCCATTAAATAGGGTAGATAACGAGAATGACTTGTAATTTAAAGAGAAATTGAACCCAAATGTGAAATCAGGATTAGGATTTCCAATAATCGTTCTGTCATTTATGTCAATTTTACCATCATTATTAAGGTCTACGATTCTAACGTCACCTATTGAAATGTCGTCATTGGGGTAACGTATAGCCTTGGTTGATGGATCATTATCATGGTCATACAACAAGTCATAATTAGGGTCATATACAGCAGGATTTCCATTTGGCAAAATATGACCTTTTTGATAAATTCCATTTGTCTTAAATCCATAAAAAAGGGAAGCTTCCTCACCCTCAACAAAAATGTTGGCTGGATATTTAAAATAATTTCCCCGGCTAATCGCGTTTCCTAAATAGAATCTTTTTTCTTCAGCATATGAATCATTTAGATAAAGTGATGATAGAGGTTGAGAAGATAAAGCTTGAATCCTAGTTTTATTAAAGGCAATATTTCCTCCAAAACTGAATCTAAAATCGTCACGCTCTTCAGGACTAATTTGGACTGCAATTTCAAGTCCTTTGTTGGATAGTTCACCCTTGTTGATTAATAAATTAGCAAATCCTGTTGAGGGTGCAACATTTGAATTGATAAGTAAATCTTTAGTGAGCTTGGTGTAGATATCTATTGTTCCAGTAATCAAACTATTCGCAAGAGAAAAATCTACGCCGATGTTCTGCTGCTCTGTCGTCTCCCAAGTTAAAGTTGGGTTAGCAATATTATTAAGTATTAAAGGGACGCTTGTTCCGTTGGTAGGCGTTCCGTATAAAGTACTAGTGTTTATACCATAATTAGATAATGTGCCGTAAGCTCCAATACCATGGTTTCCAATTTGCCCCCACCCTACACGTAATTTCAACTCATCAATTAATGGAATGTCTTTTATAAAATCTTCACGATGCATATTCCATGCAAAAGCTGAAGATGGATAAATTCCATATCTAGAATCCTCTAAAAATTTTGAAATTCCATCTCTTCTAAAACTTGCTGTAAGGATGTACTTATTATTAAAAACATAATTTACACGTCCTAAAACTGAAAATAGTTTTACTTCGGAATCTAAGTTAGCTAATGGACTAGAAATAACCTGACCAAAAAAGGGCTGCTCAGTTGTTTTTTCAAGCGTTACAAAATCTTGTACAACATATGTCATATTCTGATTGTTTCGCTGATCGTATGACACACCCAATACTGCATTTATTCTGTTATTCCTTTTGAATGCTCTATTGTATCTTAATGTATTTTCGAACTGAAAGGTGGTCGTTTCTAATTTTGATAATTGTAACATTCCATTCGCGTTTTTACCGACAAAAGTTGTTAAACCATAAAAACGTCTTCTTTCTTTTATACGAATGTTACCACCTGCTCTCATTTGATAACTAAGACCTTTCACTCCCAACTCAAAAGTGGAGGTAATAGAGCCAAAGAATCGATTTTCACTTGAAATATCCTCAAAGTCATCAATAAAGGAATATGGGCTAGAAATTCCTAAATCATCGGTATCATCGGCTTCAACTATTCCATCTGGGAGAATGGGTCTGAATGAAAGTAAATTTCTAATAAAACTTTGGTTCGAACTTCCAAGTAAATCACCTCCTTCTGCAAAATCTGTTTTGCTAAAAAAACCACTCAGTCGTGCATTTATTTTTACCTTAGAACTTAAAGTTTGATTTAAGTTGAGTCTTATGTCTCCGCTTTTAAAACTTGAGTTTTCTGTGAGGCCTTTGTTGTCATTTATACCACCCGATAAATAGTAGTTTCCATTATCGCTACCACCAGAAATAGAAATCCCAGCATTTATACTTGGAGATGGACTTAATAGTTCATCTTGCCAATTAATTGGAGTAACAGGGGTGTCAGAAATACTTACTACCCCATTGTTGTTCGTAATTTGAAAAATTTGATCGCCATCGATATGAAAGGCAGAATAATTCGTATTACTTATCCTTAAACTAGCTTCATTCCTGTATCGAGCATAATCAAAAGCGTCAAGCACATCATACTTTTTTGATATGCTTTTCATCGATGTGTTAACATAAATATTCGTTTTTACTAGGTTTGGGGTTCCCTTTTTAGTGGTAATTAAAACAACGCCATTGGCGCCTCTTGAACCATAGATTGCCGTAGCTGAAGCATCTTTTAAGATTTGAATATCTTCAATGTCACGCGGATTGATTCCGTTTAGACCATTCTGTTGCTCTTGACCAGTATTTCCTCCTCCAGTGGATACAACATCTTCACTAGCAGACGAAACAATGATTCCATCAACTACATATAAAGGTTCATTGTTGCCGCGTAAACTACTGGCACCTCTAATTCTAACACTAATTCCAGATCCTGGGTTTGCTGCGTTTTGAGTAACATAAATTCCTGCTGCCCTACCCTGTAAAAGTTGATCAACAGTTGAAGATTGCCTGGCTATTTCATCAGAAACTTTAACCGATGCAACAGAACCTGTAAGATCTTTTTTCAATACTGTTCCATATCCTATCACAACTACTTCTTCAAGTTCTGAAATATCTTGAAAAAGACTTACTGTAAGATTATTTCGACCATTTACTTCAACAGTCTCGGATATAAATCCAATATAAGAAACAATGATAGATTGGTCTGGAGAATCTAGAATGACAGAAAACTCTCCATCAAAATTTGTAATTGCACCTACTTGGTCAACTCCCTGGACTTGTACGGTAGCGCCAGGAAGTGGATCACCAATATCATCAATAACAACGCCTTCAACAACAGTCTGCTGCGAAAACAAAATAATCGGTGTGAGCAAAAAGAAATTTATTAAATATTTCATTTATAACTTTTTAGTATAGTAAACATAATTAAAGTAGATTCTAAAAAATAAAACAAATTGCTTATTTAATGAAAGTTATATTTCAATAATTACAAAGATTTTAAATAAAAATAACGAATTCAATAATTGAAGTAATAATGTCGTTTCTAATTGGCATATTAATTTAATACTTTGAATAACTTGTTATAATATTTACAATTTTTAATTTTTAATTTTAAAAAAAAAATGAATTATAAGATTGGTTTTTTACTCTTCATATCTGTTTTTGCATTTGCGCAACAAAAAATTTATGTAAGTGCAAATACTGGCAATGATGATTCTGGCGATGGAACTGAACAATCCCCTTATGAAACCATTAATAGAGGAATACAGGACGTAGTACCTGGTGGAACAGTTTATGTTAAGGAGGGCATATACACTAATCAAAATTCAGATACACCAAGTGTTAATTTTTCAGAAGATTCTTCAAGACTAGACTCTGCCGGTAGACCTTTCATTATCAATAGTGGAACTAACTTAAATAATCCCCATGTAGTTACAATTGATAAATCAGGAAATATAGAAAGTGGATATATCACAATAAAAAATTATCAAAATGATCGCCCTAAAATTATTTTTGATGGTCAAGGAGGTATAAAACTTGGAAAAGACAGCTCTAATGTGGGAGTCAGTTATGTTATTGTTGAGGGGTTTGAAGTTGTGGGACCTTCTTCGTCTATAGATTATAATAAGGCAATCACGAATCGCCGTTATAAAGTCACATTACATGAAGACCCTGAAAATCATAATGATCATCTTGATGCTGATAATAATGGTAATCGAGAACAAATCATAAAACATAATCTGAGTTATTTTTCAGGAAAAGGGATTTGGGGCGGTTACGACTCACATCACCACATTATAATAAGAAATAATACTGTACATGATACACCTGGGTCTGGCATAAGATTCAATGACAGTGACCATGTTTTAATAGAAAACAACACAGTTTATAACACAACTTGGTGGACTTCATCAGCTTCTAGTGCAATTGTCTTTGCCGAAACAATTGCAGGTGTAAATGATAATGGTACAGACGCTAAGATGATAATACGTGGCAATACAGTTTATAACAATTGGAATAGAATTCCCTTTTTTATGACATCTTTACCTGAAAATGGACAGCCTCCGAGTGGAGGTTATGGAGATGCTGATTATTCAACGATTTTAGATGGTCAAGGATTATATGTAACCAGAAGCGACCCAAATTATAATGGAACATTTTTGTTTGAAAACAATCTTTGTGTCAATAATGGCAAAAATGGAATTAATTTTGACAGGTCAAATGGAAGTTCTGCATTGATCAGAAACAATACAATTTATTTTAATGGTGTACATGACTTAGTACAAGACATCTCAGAAAATATTGAAGGGAATCCTAGGCATGGTGGTCAAAAAGTCGCAGGGATTAAAGCTAACTTCGTCAAAAATGTAACTGTTGTCAATAATATTGTTGAGACCAGATCTGATATTTATTCGGCATTGCAGTTACCGACCGTTACCGGTACAAGAACAGTAAATAATAATATTTTTGTTTTAGGGTCTATTAGTTGGGGAGCAGGCAATCAGACAAATAATCAAGTAGATTCACCACAATTTGTTAATCCAAAGTCATTGTCAGATGATGCTACAACCAGCATGGAGGAATGGGAAAACTATTTGGATGGTACCGATTTTTCACTTTTACCTTCTTCTCCAGCGATTGATGCTGGTGATCAAAACAATGCACCTAAAACAGATATTAATAGCTATCCAAGACCTGGAAACGGATCTTATTTTTCGAGTTTTGAAAATTCACTTGATGGGTGGAGTGTTTGGACAAATGGCAATGATTTAAATCAGAAAAATACAATTGAGTTAAGTGAAGCATATGCAAAAACCGGAAGTAAAAGCATTATATCTAGAAAAAGAACAAAAGATTTCCATAGTCCAAAATATGTAATTGATGACAAATTAGAAATTGGAGCGACTTATTCATTTTCTGTTTGGGTAAAACTCCAGTCAGGATCAAATGATAGTACTGCTGAATTAAAATTAAGAAAAATTCAAGAGGGAGATAGTGAGTCTTTATCTTTGATGAACGATATACCGGTTACAATTAATAGCCAATCATGGACTAAGCTTACTACTGAATATACCCATGATGAAATGGATAGTAGTAGCTTTTTATTTGTAAAAGGTCCATCACTTATTGATGGAGTAGGAGTCGATTATTTTATTGATGATTTTTCGATTTTACCCACTGACTATCCAGCTATTGATTTCAATTCAATAGCTGATACCGGCACGACTGTAGACATTGGAGCATATGAATATCAAAGCCAACTACTTTCACTTTTAGAAAATCCTTCGCAAGCAACTGCTGTTTATGCCTACCCCAATCCAACCAAAGACATCCTAACGCTTATTAACGTTATAGATGAAGAAAGTGTTGCGGTTTATGACGTATTGGGTAGAAAACTAGCCATTCAACAACAAAGAAATACGAACAGCCTAAAGCTAAACGTGTCTAAGCTTGATGCAGGTATCTATTATATAAACGTTTCCAATACTAGTGACGAGACAAAATCCATACGATTTATCAAAAAATAAACAATAAAAAACCACCATTTCAATATTTTGATATGGTGGTTTTTACTTTAAAAAGTTGTAGTTTGCGCTGTGTCTTAGGCTTATTTTTTTTTCCAAAGATTGTTCATTTCTTCTAATGTCTTGCCCTTTGTTTCAGGTACATATTTGAGGACAAATATAGCAGCCAATACAGACATGATTCCGTAAATCCAATAAGCAAAGCCATTATTGAATGTGTCAACCAAATATGAATTTTCATTCATTACTGGGAAGCTTGCAGATACCAACCAATTGGAAAGCCATTGTGCTGCTACTGCAATAGGCATGGCCTTGTTGCGGATATCGTTCGGGAAAATTTCAGCAAGTAGTACCCAAGTAACCGGTCCCCAGCTCAACGCAAATGCGGCTACATAAACCATCATACAAATAAGCGCAGCGTATCCGCCTATCTCAGCATAGAAAGCAAATCCTAAGGCAATCATGGCAACGGCCATGCCTACCGCACCAATAAACATCAACGGCTTTCGCCCATAATTATCTACCGTTTTAACGGCAACAATGGTAAATAAGAAGTTTACAATTCCAACAATAATAGTCTGTAATAAGGCAGCATCTGTACCCAAGTCTAAGGTTTTGAAAATCTCTGGCGCATAGTACAACACAACATTAATCCCCACAAACTGCTGAAACACAGAAAGCAAAATACCGATGATGATAAGACCCCATCCGTATGTGAGTGCGCTATTGGTTTTAACAATAAGCGTGTTCTTAATATCGCTCAAAATGCTTTGTGCTTCGCTCTCGTCATTTACTTTCTTTAAAATTTCTAATGCCTCCGCTTCTTTGTTGTGAGATACCAAAGATCTCGGCGTATCTGGCACAAAATATAAGAGTACCAAGAAAATACTAACGGGAACCAGTTCAGAGGCAAACATATAGCGCCATCCAATCTCGTTAAGCCATAAATCGTCGCCACTCAAGGCAATGAAATAGTTTACAAAATAGACAATCATAAAACCACCTACAATGGCCAATTGGTTATAGGACACTAATTTTCCCCTATCCTTGGCCGGAGCAATTTCGGCAATGTAAACAGGAGAGAGCATAGATGCTATACCTACGCCTATACCACCAATAAACCTATAAATCATAAAAATGGTTGAAAGCGTGTGGTCGCCTTGGCCAAGCGGTTGAAAAAACAATTCGGGAAGCGCTGAACCTAGTGCCGAAATAAAAAATAAAACACCAGCGATTAACAGTCCTTTTTTTCTTCCGAATTTCTTGCCCACAAGTCCAGCAAGGGCGCCACCTACAATACACCCGATGAGTGCAATGGAAACAAGCCATCCTTTTAAGGAACTAGCAGCTAACTCGTCTAATCCTTTGGGTTCAATAAAAAAAGCGTCCAGAGAACCTACCGTTCCCGCAATTACGCCAGTATCATAACCAAAGAGCAGACCACCTAATGTTGCTACTAAAGTTAATCTCAATAAATATGATTTGTTTCCCATAATTATTTGTTTATACATGGTTGTTTAAAATATTCTCTAAATACTCTTGCTTGCCGCTTCTCGGTTTGATAGCATCCGTATTCCTGGTCGCTACATCAAACAAGTCGCACAGTGATAATTTTCCTTGCTCAAATGCAAACCCATTAGAACTATCAAAAGAGGAATAACGTCCATTAACTGTAGACGAAAAGGCAGGATCGTTGAGGACTTTGTCTGCTACCATAATCCCACGGGCAAAGGTATCTGCACCGCCAATGTGCGCGTGAAACAAATCTTCCAAGTCTGTAGAGTTTCTTCTAATTTTAGCGTCAAAATTAACACCTCCACCTTGTAAACCTCCTGCATTTAGAAAAACCATCATGGCTCTAGCCGTTTCTTCAATATTGTTGGGGAACTGATCGGTATCCCAGCCGTTTTGGTAGTCGCCCCTATTGGCATCGATACTACCCAACATATTGTCATTGGCAGCAACCGTGAGCTCATGCTCAAACGTATGCTGTGCCAAGGTTGCGTGGTTTACTTCAATGTTTAATTTAAAGTCGTCTTGAAGACCATATTTTTGCAAGAACCCAATGGAAGTTGCCGCATCAAAATCGTATTGATGTTTACTTGGCTCCATTGGCTTAGGTTCGATAAAGAAAGTGCCTTTGAATCCTTGACTTCGTGCATAATCTTTGGCCATAGTTAGAAAACGAGCCATGTGATCTAATTCTCTGCCCATGTCGGTATTTAATAAACTTAGATAACCCTCTCGACCACCCCAAAACACATAATTCTCGCCGCCAAGTGTAATGGTCGCATCAATGGCAATTTTCACTTGCGCTCCTGCATGAGCTACAACATTGAAATCGGGATTAGTAGCAGCGCCATTCATATACCTTGGATTAGAAAAGCAATTGGCTGTTCCCCATAATAATTTAATTCCTGTCTCTGCTTGTTTTTGTTTGATGTAGTCTGTAATCGAAATGACTCTTTTTTCAGACTCTACCAAAGATGAAGCCTCCTGAACCAAATCATAATCATGAAAACAATAATAGTCGAATCCCATTTTTGAGATAAACTCAAAGGCTGCATCTGCCTTGTCTCGTGCTGCTTGAACTGGATCTGTTGCCTTATCCCATGGAAAGTTTTGTGTTCCTGAACCAAATGGGTCAGTTCCTTGGCCACAGAAGCTATGCCAATAGGCAATCGCAAATTTGAAATGATCACGCATCGTTTTTCCAGCGACGATTTGATCAGGATTGTAATATTTGAATGCAAACGGATTGTCAGATTCGCTTCCCTCGAATGGTATTTTGTTTATACCTGTAAAATATTCTGTGTTGGCCATGGGCTTTTATTTTGTCAGTTAATCATTTTTTCAAGTTCATTTGTCCAGTTGGAAAATGCCATCTCGTATTTTGATGAATCTTTTTCTGGAGTGTAGCTCTTAAAGTAATCATTTTTAGAACTCATTTTTATAAAAGCATCTAGGTCTTCAGCATTTGCAGAAGATGCTCTAGCAGCTCCTATTGCTCCAGTGGTATTATACAGTTGAATTTCCTTTCCAACTAATGTAGCTATTGTTTGGCTAAATACAGCAGATTGAAAAAGGTTGTCATTTCCAGCTTTGATTGAAGCTAAATTAAAATTGTCATGCTCAATAAATTTAATTCCATAAACAAAAGAAAAGGCAATTCCTTCAAGAGTTGCTCTGTACATTGACCCAAGGTCGTGCTGATTGAGATTTAAATTAAGATATCTAGCATTTATATTCTGGTTATTGAGCATCCTTTCAGCACCATTGCCAAAAGGGTAAATCAGTAATCCGTCTGACCCAATGTCCTGTTTTTCTGCCAATTGATTCATTTCCTTATAACTGTTGGCACCAGTGTTATTTTTCATCCAACGGTATTGAATTCCAGCACCATTAATACATAGTAGTTTACCAACAATAGGTGATTCTTTGGAATAGTTGATATGAGCAAAATGGTTAATTCTTTGATGCTCTTTTGATTGCAGCTTGTCTGTCAATGCATACACCACACCAGATGTACCTCCAGTTGCAGCAACTTCTCCTGGATTGATGACATGTAGCGAGAAAGCGTTGTTGGGTTGGTCTCCAGCTCTATAAGTAATCGGCGTCCCTTCCTTTAAGCCACTTTCCTCAGCCCCTTTTTTGTTTACCAAGCATTGTGTCACAAAATTTGGAACGATTGCAGGAGTCATCGAAGAATCGATATTGTAATAATCAAAAAGCCATTGGGCAACCTCTTGGGATTTGAAATCCCAAATAGTGCCCTCAGAAAGACCATTAATCGTCGTTGTCATTTCTCCACTAAACTTGTAGGCGATGTAGTCTCCTGGCAGCATGTATTTATGAATTTTTTCATAAATGTGAGGTTCATTCTCTTTTACCCATTTTAGTTTGGATGCTGTAAAGTTTGCAGGACTATTGAGCAAGTGATCCATGCATTTCTTTGCACCCAAATCTTGGTACGCTTTCTCTCCAATCGAAACTGCTCGACTATCGCACCAAATGATAGAATTTCTTAAACAATTACCCGATTGATCAACAACAACAAGGCCATGCATTTGATATGCAATTCCAATTCTTTGGATTTGACTAGCGTCGACACCACTGTTTTGAAGTAACTTTTTTATCGCTATACAAACAATTTTCCACCAATGATTTGGATCTTGCTCTGCCCAAGACGACTGAACACTTATCATTTCCATTTCATCTTTTGGCTCTTGCACAAAAGCGATTTTTTTCCCAGTATCGGTTTCAGTCAAAGCAGCTTTTACTGACGAACTACCGATA
>ENA-OSIY01001080-OSIY01001080.1-marine-metagenome-genome-assembly--contig:-NODE-1080-length-14874-cov-12.031898_pt1 | contig 14874 bp, 15 predicted proteins | sample MGYA00237884_ERZ534233 | MGnify/ENA primary metagenome ERZ534233 (study PRJEB26412, sample SAMN06343840) | marine metagenome | isolation source: estuarine water | place: USA: Columbia River Estuary... | reverse complement strand
ATGGCCACTTATATGCTTTGTGGTTTTGCAAATTTCGCCTCTATTGGTATACAAATTGGAGGTATTGGTTCTCTGGCGCCTGGACAGCGTAAAACCTTATCTAAATTTGGAATGAAAGCTCTAATTGGTGGATCTATTGCATCTCTGATTTCTGCAACAATTGCAGGAATGATTATTGGATAGCCATCTAAGGGCATACATTTTATTATCGTTAATAAATACTGATAACAGCTCTCCGAGAAACTTTATAGTTTTTATTACATTACATATCTTTATAGTTGTAAACAAAAAAGCACAATGAAGCAATACCACGACCTTATTAAACACGTAGTTGACAACGGAACTCAAAAGCATGACCGCACAGGAACGGGGACCAAAAGTGTATTTGGACACCAGATGAGGTTTGATTTAAGCAAGGGTTTTCCGATGGTAACTACCAAAAAACTACACCTTAAATCTATTGTGTATGAACTACTTTGGTTTTTAAATGGAGACACCAATATAGGGTATCTGCAAGAAAATGGCGTACGTATCTGGAATGAGTGGGCAGATGAAAAAGGAGATTTAGGCCCTGTTTACGGCCACCAATGGCGTAATTGGAACAGTGAAGAGGTAGATCAAATTAGTGAGATTATAAACACTCTAAAAACAAATCCAGACAGCAGAAGAATGCTGGTAAGTGCCTGGAACCCGAGTGTGATGCCAGATAGCTCTAAAACTTTTTCTGAAAATGTTGCTAATGGAAAAGCAGCGTTGCCACCTTGCCATGCTTTTTTTCAATTTTATGTAGCAGATGGCAAGCTATCTTGCCAACTCTACCAACGCAGTGCAGATATCTTTCTAGGGGTGCCTTTTAACATTGCTTCTTATGCATTATTCACCATGATGATGGCACAAGTATGTGGTTACCAAGTGGGTGATTTTATCCATACTTTTGGAGATGCACATATCTACAACAACCACATGGAGCAAATAGAACTTCAACTATCAAGAGAGCCAAGAGCGTTGCCAAAAATGATACTTAACCCTAATGTGAAAACAATTTTTGATTTTAAATTTGAAGACTTTACATTGGTAGATTACAACCCGCATCCACACATAAAAGGAGCTGTTGCTATTTAATACTAAACTTAATAAACGCATGAAAAAATTATTATTGCTGGTATTGATTTTTAGTGCTTGTACTACATTGGCACAAGAAAAATGGGGAGATTTGAAAAAGAACAAACTCACCATGAAAGAAATACCACCTGTTTGGCCAGGGTGTAGTGGCAGTATTGAAGAGATAGATGCATGTTTCAACCAGCAATTATCAAAGCATATCATGAGTAATTTTAAGTACCCTACTCTAGAGTACGAAAAAAATATTCAAGGACGCGTGGTTGTAAGTTTTAAAATAAACACAGAGGGTTTTGTTGAGATTACCGGTGTGACTGGTGGTAACAAAGGCTTACAAGAGGCAGCAAAAACAAATATTTTAAAGATACCTCAATTAACTCCAGGTATGATGGGTGGCAAAGCTCGTGAGATTAACATGCGAGTTCCTTTTAACTTCAAGACCAATAAATAAGTAAAAAGGTGATTTGATTAATTTACTTTTTTAGAGCCAATTTAGAAAGTTTAAGTTTCTCTCTTAAGTCTTCAACAAAAATCTTGTATTCTGATATTTTTGTTTGTTGAAAAAGAGTAACATCACCCTTAATTTGTTTCTTTATATTTTTTTGCATGTCGTCTAGTAAAGTTTCATCTATAGAGTCTATAGAGAATAAATACATTTGACAAATAATAGGTAATGAATCCATACCCCTTGGGGTTGCGATGTAAGTTGTACTTTTTTTGGTGCCTTCAGGATCTAGTTTTTCAATAAGACCCATTTCTAACAATGATTTTAATCTATTTGTGAGAATATTAGAAGCGATTTTTTCCTTGGATGCTTTAAAGTCTTTAAACTTAGAGTGTTTGTGACAGAGCATATCTCTCATAATAAGCAAAGACCAGCTGTCTCCTAAAACCTTTGTAGAGCGTGCAATCGCACAAGTAAGAAGAGGATACTCCATGGTTTTTTAAATTATTGACATTAATCGTAATAATTTTATGCAAAATTAACTTAATTTTAGTTCATAAAGAAAAAATAACGCAAATATTAAGATATTTTAACTAAATATATATCAATATTTTTTTGACATAATAAATATGTGTTTTTAGGAAAAAAAATACTTCTCAATATTAGTGCTAATATACAAGTAATATTTTAAAAATTTACATATATTTATATTTAATATAAACAACTAATTTTATGAAAACACTTTTAACACTTACAGCGCTATGCTTTACTTTGATAGTAAACGCGCAATGGATTGAAAAGACCTCATGTGATAAAAACGCAGCACTTGTTGCAAATCAAGCAATAGAGTATGTTATGAATTTAGAGTATATGGCTGCATTTGGTGCTGCTAATGCTGCTCTAATATTAGATAAAGATTGTGGATGTGCTAAACTAACCTTGGCCTACATTAGCAGCGGAAACCAAAAATGGGGAAGTAGAATGGCAAAACTTGATGCTATCGAGACACAATCACTAACACCAGAAGAAAGAGGCTGGTATGATATCATGAGCGCTAACAAAGAAGAAAAAGCAGCACTTGAAAATACCCTTGCAAGCAAGTATCCAGAGAGCGCATTACTTAATTTTTTATCAACCTCAATGCAAGACTTTAATACCTTCAAGGTCTTTGCTGAAAAGTTTCCTGAAAATGCAGCTTCTGCATACAACATGATTTCTTACGGTTATACCAATGGTGCATATGGGGAAAAAGACATGGACAAAGCAATGGAGTATGTAAGTATGTCACAAAAGATGCATGATGGACCAAACTCATATGATTCTATGGCAGAACATTACGCGGCTAAGGGGGATTATGAAAATGCACTTAAAAACCAACTAAAGGCTTATGACTATGGCACGTTTGCCTCTCCATACAGCCCTAAATTACAATTATACTACGCCAAGACAGTAGCTCAAGAAACTACCAAGAAGATTCAGCAAATGCAAAAAGATATGCAAAAAGCAATATTGGATGGAGATTACCAGGGGTATAAAATGTTTGAACATCCAGAAATTATCGTATCTACTGGAGATTCTAATTTAAATCCTTTTTATATCTATACAGAGAAAGATGTAACTAAAAATTCGGCCATTACATGGGCTTTTTTCACACTCTCTGATATGCAGACTTACTTCTCACCAGACATGAAAACAGCAGTTGTCACATTTGTTGCAGATGGACAATACACAATAACCAAAACAAACCAAAATGTTGAGTACGCTACAAGAGCATCTTCTACCTGGACCAACACAGAAGACGGTTGGAAAATACTACACACGTCATTTGCACCAAGAAAAGGTAAAAATGGTATCCCTGAGAACGAGTAATGTATTTAAAATATCATGTACTAAAAAGCCCTCTTGAAAAATCAAGAGGGCTTTTTTAAACTTATAAATTAAGAAAGTTAATTGCTATTTTTATAGCCATAACTGTACCCATAATTATTATAACTATAGTTGTACCCATAACCGTAGGTGTTATTTCTACTGATACCATTAAGCACAGTAACAATGTTTTTTATTTTGCCTGCTTGATCTATATCCTTAATAAAATTAAGCAAGGCTTTATCTGTGTAACCATACCGTACAACAAATATGGTTAAATCTGAAAGGGGAGTTACCAAAAAGGTATCTGTAACCAGCAATGTTGGTGCAGAATCTATGATAATTAAATCATAGTCTTGCTTTGCTTGTTCTATAAACAGCTGAAGCCTTCCGTTGCTAAGGAGTTGCGGCGCATTTGGAGGTACCGGTCCTGCAGGTATGATATCTAAGGTGTCGAAACCATCTATTTTTTGTATTAAATCTCTCCATACAACATCTGTATCATGTAATAGGTTTGTAAGCCCTGTGTCATTGTGGATTGCATCTATAGACTTATGTATTTGTGGGTTTCTTAAATCTGCACCAACCAATAAAACTCTTTTTCCTAAATTAGCTTCAACAAAAGCAAGATTAATACTTGTAAAGGTCTTCCCTTCTCCCTTAATAGTGGAGGTGCTTACAATTACATGCGCTTGTTTAGTTTGCTGAATGGGTACCACAAAATTAAGATTTGAACTTAAAATTCTAAAAGCCTCAGAAAGCGCAGAATTATCATCTTTTCTACTTAATATAAAATCTTTTTTAATCATTGGCAACTCCCCAAGATTGGGCACTGTATCCAAAGCTGTTTTAACATCATGTACAGACTTTACCTTAGTGTCAAAAAATAAAATTAAGTAGATAATAATTAAAGGCAGTGCAAGTCCATAAAGCACCGCTTTGGTATAAGAATCTTTGGCATTAAGAGAAATAGGCTCCCAATAAGAACTCGCATATTCAACAACTTGCATAGATGTCTCGGTAATAGCATTATTAATAGAGGCCTCCTCAAGTCTTTCAAGCAAAAATAAATACAGGGTTTCCTTGATCATTTTTTGTCTCTCAATATTCCTTATATATTTCTGTTTCTCGGGAATCTCTAGCAGGGCATTGTTATAGCTTTTGTTCTTAGCTAGAAGAGCTATATATCTGTTGTTAAGTTGTAATTCAAAAACCTCTAATGAAACTTGAAGGCTTTGTCTTAGATCTTGCAACTCTTTAAGGAGTATTTTATATTGTGGATTACTAGCTCCTGCGCTTGTTTTTAGCACCTCTAATTTTTGTACCATCACATTAAAGGCAGAAATTTGGGTATTTATACTAAGGGTCTTGTCATCTATAAAATTTGGAAGTACTTCTAGATTCTCTAGAGGAGCTTGGATTTTTTGTTTTATAAATTCTAAGGCTATACGTTGAGCCTCCAATTTTAACATAGCAGCTTCAGAGGCATTAAACTTAGCTACATCTGCAGATGTTTTAGCCCCTAGGTTTATCATATTATTGGAGATACTGTAGTTTTTTATCCCCGTCTCAATAGAATCTAACTCGTTTGCAAGTACAATAAACCGCTCTTCAATAAAATCTATGGTTTGTTTTGAGATTTGTTGCCTGAGTTTAATACCATCAATTTCAAATAACTCAATTAATCTATTGAGTATTTTCTCTGATTTACTTTTTATTTCTCCCCTAAAACTCAGCTGCAGTAAATCACTGTTTTTACCAACCACAGAGACGCTAAAAGCTCCTCTAAACCTATTTGCAATAACAGAAACTGGATCTATGGTAATGCTGTAGGATGTGCCTTTTAATTCTTTGAGAGATGCTAGGTTATATGGGCTAAGTTCAAAGGGTAGGTCATGCTCTTGTACAAGGGTATTGTAGTCAGGAAATAACTGCGGTTTTGTGTTTTCTCCTCTAGATATAGACACACCATCAGATTCAATCTTAACAGTATAGGTTTGAGAATATTCAATTTCAGAAAGTGGTGTATTTAAGGTGTATTTAAAAGGTATTTGAGAAACTTCAGTAAGAAGCACACTCCCGTACTGATAAAAAGAGGTGACTAAATTTAAATCTACTACCAGTTCCTCCCATATTTTAGAGGATTTAATAATTTCAATATTATTTTCTAGATTGATATTCGGCTTACTAAAAATAAATCCAGCCTCTGGAAGTTCTAGCCCTTTAGAATTGCTTAAAATTCTAATCTTGGCATTAGATTGATACATTTTTTTGGTGTACCGCAACTGCACAAACACCACACTTAATGAAATAAACAAAACACCTAATATAGAAGGCCAATACCTTATATATTTGGTGATCTCTAACTTTATTTTCTGACCTCGGTTTTGGTTTTGTTGGTAGGAGGCAAGTTTTTTATTTTCCATTTATGGCGTGAGTAATAATATTGTTGTGAGTATCAAGGTGCCAAAACCTATAAGCGCGGTAGGTCCTGTTATAAAACCAGCAGATCGTACTCTCACATCATTGGGTTTTACATAAATTAAGTCATTGGGCTTTATAAAATAGTAAGGACTATCAAAAAGAGTAGCAGCTGTGAGGTCTAGATGTGCTACAGTGCGCTGGCCATCAATTTCTCTTATGATAATGATATCATCCCTCAGGCCGTTTATGTTTAAATCACCAGCCATACCAATGGCCTGTAATATGGTTAAATTATTTTCAGAGAAATAATGGGTTCCGGTGCCCATTTCTCCAAGGGTAGTAAACTTTGCGTTTAAAAGACTTACCATTACCGTGGGTTCATTAAGATGCTCTCCAGATACTAATAAATTCTCGATAGCGGTTTCTAGCTCCTTTATTGTTTTGTTGGCTACAGACACATTGCCTAGAATGGGTAATTTAATTTCTAAATCATTAGAAACCAAATAGCCCTGGCTTTGATAATTTTGATTTTGGCCCATACTTGTGCTCCCAGATAAGGCGCTTGTTTTATTATAAGGCTCAGCAGTTTCTATAATACTAGAGCTAACTACAACACTTAGAATATCATTGTGCTGAATGGTGTTTTGAGGGGTAACTACTTTTGTATTATTATAGGTGTCTATATCTTGTAGGTATAAAATTTGTTTTTTTGTAGCGCATGAAACACTACAAAGCACCAAAATACCAAAACTAATTTTGGGTATTAGCACGCTTAAGTATTGTTGTATCTTAATGGTATGTTTCATGAACACTGATTTTTTAGAAGAAAAAATTATATACTACATTATCAAACTGCTTAAATTTAGAGGCGTTTTTTAAAGTAAGTACCCACAAAGAGTTTGGAACTTTATGTAACCTTAAGGCTTTGTAATCTTCTCTTGTCTTTTTCAAAATATTTCTCATACTAGCATTACTAGTGCCACCAAGGCGCATTTTAACCAGTGTGTTTGGCAAATAAGAAAACGTTAATTCTTTTTGTTTAAAAAGACGTAATATAAATTCATAATCTGCAGCGATATTGTAGTTTGTGTTGAAATTTCCGTAAGTATCATACAGCTCTTTTTTGAGGTATAATGTGGGATGAGCGGGCATCCATCCCTTTGAAAGGAGAGTGTCCTGAAATGGCTTACATTTCCAATATCTAATCACTTTTGAAATATCATTCTGGCTCACATATTCTAAATCTCCGTATACACCATATGCATTACTCAACTTAAATTGATCTACAATAGACTGGATAGCATTGCTAGAAGAGAATTGGTCATCTGCGTGTAAAAATCCAATGATATCGCCAGTGGCCATTGCAACACCTTTGTTCAATGCATGGTAAATACCCAAATCTGGCTCAGAATGATAGGTAACATTAGCCCTTAATTTTGCATATTGTTCTAGGTACCCTTTAGATCCATCATGGGAGTCACCATCAATAATGATGTGCTCAATATCACTATAGGTTTGATTGACTAAAGAAGAAACGCACCCATCTATGGTCTTAAAATTATTGAGCGATGCTGTTATTATAGATATTTTCAAATTATTATAAAATTTCACGTTTATGAATTGCAATAGCGGGATTACCACCATATACAGTATATGCTTCTAAATCTTTGGTTGCCACAGCCCCTAGGGCTAGTACAGCATGGCTCCCTGATGTTACTCCGGGGCCAACAACAGCTTTTGCTCCAATCCAACTACCCTGTTGTAAATAAATTGGCGCTGTCATTAAATCAAAACTGCTGCTTTTATAGTTGTGATTTCCGCACAACAAATAAGCACCTTGCGATATACACACATTATCCTCCAGAGTTACCTGATCCAGGTTGTCTATCCAAACCCCTTCTCCAATCCAGCAATGATTGCCTACTTTTAGTTTCCAAGGATATTTTATATGTACTGCTGGCCTTATGACAATGCCTTTTCCCAGTGTGGCTCCAAACACACGCAGCCAAAATATTTTAACATTTGAAGATATGTTCCAGGAACCTTTAAAAAAACAAGCATTAATTAAAAACCAAAATGCTATTTTAAGTTTAGAGCCTGGCACATACCAATCATTATTATATGAGGATAAATCACACTGCATTCGAAATTAATTTAGGAATAATTTCAGCATTTCATGGTAAAATATCATAAAATACTTACAACACATTTGCAACAAAAAAGCACTTGTAGCTTTTTGTTTGTTTTTACAAAAAAAAGATAGACAGCATTAAATGTGAACACTATTTTTATCATAAGTAGCTGTTAATCAGTATCAAAAAAAAATCCGATACATCAGTAACGGACTTTTATTTATTTGTTTTAGGGTGATTTTTAATAAAACCAAAAAAAATAGGTAACCATAACAGTTCCTAAATATATCCCATAAAAAAACGATATATCAATATCGTCGCTAAAATGGATTTTATTAGTTGTAAAATGAATCTTTATAGTATAAAAAATATGGTACACCATTGTTTACCATAAAAACATAAACAGGAAACTATTGTTTATTTTATATTTCTGTAAACTATATATCTAAGTAGCAAACTCATCAAACAAAGACCTATTGCTTTTTAAAAGCTGTGTGTCATTCACAAATTGATTTGCAAAATTATACGCAGTTTTTGACATTTGCGTATACTCTTTTGATGACATATCACAAGCCTGGTTTAAAACTTGATCTAGCAAATTAGTGTTATTGGTATCTATATCCCACCCTGTGTTTTTTTCTTGTAAACCAGACCAAGGTGTTTTATTAGATATTATAACAGGTACTCCAGCTGAAAAAGCCTCCAAAATAGCATGGCCGAAATTTTCTCCCTCAGAGAGCATGATAAAAAAATCGTAGGCTTTTAATAGCTCGGGCACCTCTTGGCTCTTTGCAATACCTTTATAAGTAACTTTTACCCAAGAAGGCAACTTTTGTATCACAGACAGGCAACTATGCCAATAGGGCTGGTCATAAACAGGGCCGTATAAATCTAGCGTTACAGGTGTCTTTATCCTTAAAAAGGCTTCTAACATTTTTAAGGTGCCTTTTTCTGGAGATATTCTTGCCAAATTTATAAAACTAGGCACCGAGCTTTTAGTTCTCTCTGTAAAGGCGGCCTTTAGTACCCTGGGCATATTGGGCGCTACTTTTACAGAGGTGTTTTTACCAAACAAATGTAAAACATGCTCTTTTTCTTGGGTGTTGGTGGCATGAAAGTGCACCTTATTATATAAGCCAAGGGTTTTAGCTAAGGTTAAATAAACTCTTTTTTTAAGGGGTTTTACAGAAAATGCCTGAGGGTTGAGCATCCCCCTGGAGGCAACTATAACTCTGGGGTGGTTTTTAAAAACAAGCAGGGGCAGTATTGAGAAATACCAACTATAGATGCCATTTATGTATATGGTATCAAAGGTTTTTTCTCTAAAGAGCTTTGTAAGATGTGTATTGGCAACCCTATCACTGCTGCAATAATAAACCTTTGCGCCGTTTTCTAAGGTATTCCAAGCGTTGGACTCAATTGAGGTGTAAGGATGGCTAGCGCAATAATCTGTATCTCTGGTAATTACATAAAAATTAAAATCTTGAGAGAGATGGGCAATAAAATTTGCGCAAGAGCGCACGGGGCCGCCAGAATCTGTGCCAGGAAAAAACCAATCTATGGAAATTAATATGTTTTTTTTAGTTTTCAAAAAAGAAATGATTTTTAAAACTCATTATAAAGACTCATGTAACTGCTTACTGTATTGTCTATACTATACTTGGAGGCATTTGCAAACCCCTGCTCAATTAAAGAGGCTCTGTAGGAAGTATCTGAGATAATTTTTAATATACCAGCTCGTATATCTTCTACGCTATAAGGGTCTACCATGTGTGCCCCTGTTCCAGCTATTTCTTTCATGGCGCCAATATTGGAGCTTAACACTATCCTACCTGTGGCTTGGGCCTCAATAATTGGCATGCCAAATCCTTCATAGAGTGATGGGAAACATACAATATCTGCCTGCTTGTAACAAGTTATAATAGCCTCAAAAGAAATATTTTGTTTGTGAGTGTAAGATATCTTTAAAGATGTTAGCAAGCGAGTTTGTGTAGCACTAAGCTCCCCAACAATAACTACTTTGCAAGGAATATCTTTAATAGCTTGCAAGGACCGCTCTAGGTTTTTATTAGATTTTGTACCTAGTAATAAAATAGTAGGGGTCACATTAAAATCTTTAATATGGGGCTGTATTTTTGGGTTTACAGGATTATACACCACGGTTATTTTGTGGGCAAAAGAAGGTATAATTACTATTAATTGCTGTTTTGTAAACTCAGATATTACGGTGATTTTTTTTACAAAAAGTGCAGGGAGCCAAAACCAAAATAGCCTGACATACATCCTCTTTATAAAAGATCCTGTAAAAGCAGAATCTACATCATGTACCGTAAGTATAGCACGTTTTCTGTAAGCTAAGGCCATGTAGTGCACATCTCCGGTGATGTGATATATATTGGCAGGATCTGCCTTTACAAACCATATATTTTTTAATATACTTGTAGGAGATGCCCCAGTATACCTTTGCGCTACCCACTGTGTTGCATAGGTGTTTTTTACCCTAGCGCTAATGGCCAAAAACAGCTCCTCTATGCTGTTATAAGAGGGCAAGCGTTTGCGCGTTATGTAGTGGATGGTTTTAGTCATCTTTAAAATTCCAGTTTAAAAAGGCCTTTGCTGCCCAAAAAAATAGATACACCACAATGGTTGCTTTTATTAAGTGGTTGAGCACTACCACTAGCTCTGTTTCTGCCTTAATTACTTGAAGAAACACAATGGGCAAAAATGCTAAAAGTAGTACATTATTTTGGAGCCCTTTAAATAAAAACCGCCAGTACATGGCCAAAAAATAGCCCCAAATACCCATAAAGATAATCCCTCCAAATCTATTAAAATTTCCGTAGGCCTCCCCTACAATACTAATACCCATAGAGGTTCCTTCTCCAAGCTCAAGGCCTGTAAATTTTCTAAAATTTTCTTGCCCTCCAGCGGTCTTTTTATTTGGGTTTAAAAAACGAGGCAACACAGCCGCGCCAATAGCTTCTTTAATAGTCTCTCCCTCAAAAAAGGGCTGTTTCTCTGGCACCTCATCTAGTATGGCGCTAATAATCCAACCTTGATTGAGACGCACGTTGTTAAGCTCTCCATCGAGCTGCTCTTGGTCTGCGCCATCTAATAAAATAGCATCTACAAGTAAGCCTGTAAAGAGTTCTATTTTACTTCCTGAGTAGCCATTCCAAACCTGTTGGCGGTAGGCGTATTTCATGGTTTGAAGTGTGGTTAAAGACAAGGCCCCTATTAATAGGGTTGCTACAATTTTTTGCCTGCTTGGTTTAAATTGTAAGGCCCAAAACATATAAAAAAAGGCGGTCCATAAAATAAAATCGTGAAACATAGTGCTTTGTATAGCCCTAAAGAGTAAAAACACTAATGATGCGTAAAAAATTGGTTTGAGTCTTTGATCATCAGAGAAGAAAAGTATAATAGCGCCCGCAAATTTAAAATTAGATATAATAAATGCAAAAAAAGCAAGACCTGCTGGCAGGCTACTACCTATAAGATCAAAAAACACTCCTATTAAAAAAATAGTGACCCCATAGTCTTTAAAATGTTTTAACCTATCTAAGGGTATAGTACTTTCTTTTAAAAAACGAAGGCCTAATAATACGGCCAACGCAAAGGCTCCAAAAGCCGGCACCACATAGCTCATATACCGCTGTTGGTCTACATACATAAAATATTTATAATGAAGACTTGGTGCGTTATACTCTATAAGGGGGCCAATAATCCATTGGGCAGCGGCAATAAAAAGCATGAGCTCTAGTATAGGCAAGCTCTTACCCAATTGGGAGATGAAGCGTAATGCTATTAAGCCCGTTAGTATAACCCCTATAGTGGTCCAGAAATCCATGTATTAGTTTATGTTTTTAATATGTTTTATGGGTAACAAAAATAGAATGAGATACGCTATAATTTTTGATCTAAGGTGTGCTTTGGCTTTTTAAAACACGTTTCAAAGTTATATTTTTCAATAAAGTCTTGTTGCGCAGCTTTTGATGCATTATGCCAATTAATATCTATACTTTCTAGTGTTTTTATTAATGAGTCATGGGTTAAATCTGTAAAAAAAGACCAATTATTATCTCCAAGATAAAATCTGTAATGCTCGTTATCAAATAGTAAAACAGGCAAACCTACAGCAGCATATTCATAAATTTTATTTGAGGCAGACCCCCCTGTTGCATAGGTAATATTGTATGGCTTATGTATTGCAATACCAACATCAAAGCCAGACAGAAATGCTGGTAATTGTGTAAAAGGCTTCATACCATGGTACTCAAAGTGGTCTAACACACCGTTTTGTTTGGCTAAAGCATTTAACTGCTGTAGGTATGGCGCCCTAATTTTTCCAACAAGATGAAGCTCTAATGATTTATTATTAATGGTTTGATTTAATATTTTTATAATGCTTTCTAGGCCGTGACCTTTGCCAATTGAGCCTTGATAAACTAGCTTTAATCTGGAAGTAGTTTTTATTTCTTTTTTAATGTGTTTAGAATAAACCTTTTTATGTGGGTAATTAGGAATTATGATAGGGTTAATTTCTTTGGGAATATTTTTAAAATACACTAACCGCTCTTTTGATGGCAAAGAGAACATGCCAATATTTTGTATTGCGCTATCTTGCTTGCGTGATGCTATAGACATTATAGAGAAATAGTTTGCCTTGCTTAGATCTGTAACGTCATGATTATGATACCACAAAAGTGAATCTTGCTTTTTAAGGGTTGCTTTTAAAAGGTGCGCCACATACAATGGTATTGCATCATAGGCTAATACTATTTTTGATTTATTTTTTTTAATGAGCCTATGACTCATCATTACAAATTTTAAAAAATGAATTATTTTTAGACCAAATGAAACTTTTTCTATACCAAAGCCAACATACTTTTTCTTATTAATATAATTAACCCTTACATTTTTTGGATACTCCCAATTAGAGGCTAGCATGTTGCGGGTAACAACATCTATGGTATCTGCTATTTGAGATAGCTCTTCAATGGCAGATAGCGTTGGTGGATACAACTCTGGATGTGCATATATTAAAATTGTAATATGCTTAATAGGTTTCTTAGACATCAAATAGGTTATTTAAAATATCCTGCATTCTATTTTCAAAGGTGTAATTATCTTTAAAACACCTATCATAACCAGCCTTTGCGATGGCTAATCTCTCTGTGTCGTGTTGCAGGTAATATTGCACTTTTTGTAAAAGTTCCTCTTTAGAGGAGAAAAAATCTGCTTCTTTACCCTCCTCAAATAACTGCATGTGCTCATCGGTGCGCTCTGCAAGCATAAAGCCACCACTAGCCGGAATTTCAACACTTCTGGAAGTTTGCTGATCACGGTTCATTTTTCTTAAAAAATTAAGCGCAATTTTGGAGCACCCTAAGGCTGCTGAAAATTCTTCCTCAAATAAAAACCGGTTATGAAATATTAAATTTGGATGTATTACATTATTAACCTCTTTGACCCAGCCATATATATGCACCTTGATGTCATTTTGAGCTAAATAAATAAGTTGAGCGAGACGATCCTCTTCCATAGCGCCCACAAATACAACATCATGCACATAGGTATATGTATCACAACTTTTAACTGGATAGTGCACTTTGGGCTCAAAGGCTTTGTTTTGAAAAAACGTCTTTGCTCCTAAAGATGGTAACTCATCTTGATTGCAATTGTAAGATTTTTGGGTTACCACCAAATCATACTGTTTTAAGCCTAAAGTGTACCATAAAGAGCGGTTGTGCCACCCATACATATCATCGTTAGACCAAGAAATAGATTTAATGCCTTTTGCTTTTATAAATTTTAAAGTACTTGGCTTTATAGTTACTCCTTTTACAATAAACACTATGTCTGGTTTAAAACTGATGCAAGCTTGCTTTATACTTTTATTGATGTTGTTTGCATCTCTTGGCAACTTTATTTTGCGTAAAACTTTATCTACAATAGATCTTTTATGATTTTTTGGATAAGCAAATAGCACCTTAACCTCTTGAGAAAGTGCTTTCCAGGCAAATAAGGTTTTTAACCTTGCCTTGGGCATTGGCGAGCTGTTGTATACAAAAAGAACCTTAAGATCTTTCATGTTAATTTAGATTATAAATCAAACTGTTGTTTTAATTTCAATTTGTGTTTCCATTTTAATATTGGTTTCCAGATCGTCTTGTGTAAACAATTCTGAATTTGCATTACCCACTTCCATGGCAAAACAAAGTTTAAAATAGTGAATATTCTCCCGCCATTTGGACTTAGGATACTACCGCCTAGCTCATGAATAATTTTTTCCATTTTCAATGTGATATTTAAATGATTTGGATAAAAATGATATACCCATTTCTGAAATTGATTTGCAAATGCTAAACGCATACGTGGTGAATTTTCAGCTAACAGTATATTCTCTTGAGCTTTTTTAACTCCTGTATAAATAGATAAGGCTATTTTTTCATTCATTGACGAAGTCATAGCATTTTCAAGACCTTTTCTGTAATAGTGAAGGGCATCTTTAGCAAAACCAATACCATCTGAATTTAAAATTAGTCTCGTAGAAAACTCAAAGTCATTCATTAAATGTAACCGCTCATCCCAACCACCAGCTTTTTTAAGTATTGAACGTGGTATTAACCACATCCAACCCGCCAACATAGCACCAGCATTTTCGAGTACATCTACATACCAATTTAATGCACTGTCATAATCTTTATAAACTACAGAATTATATAGTTTTACATGACTTACATCATTCACAAAGTAATGCCACTGTCCAAAAACTAAGCGGTTTGGATTCTCTCTCCACTTTAAAACCATTTTCCTGTCTCTTATACACATCTGACGCTGCCGACGAATAGAGAGGTGTAGATCTCGGTGGTCGCCGTATCATTA
>ENA-OSIY01001077-OSIY01001077.1-marine-metagenome-genome-assembly--contig:-NODE-1077-length-14903-cov-4.988331_pt1 | contig 14903 bp, 11 predicted proteins | sample MGYA00237884_ERZ534233 | MGnify/ENA primary metagenome ERZ534233 (study PRJEB26412, sample SAMN06343840) | marine metagenome | isolation source: estuarine water | place: USA: Columbia River Estuary... | reverse complement strand
ACGGTAAATCTGCCAGGACGAACCACACCATGTAATGCTTCATTTCCGTGGTAATATTTCTCCACACCCAAGCGGTCAATGCCTTTACTTGTGGTAATCAGTAACGAGATTTTCTCTTCGATAGTTAACCTCCCCAGCAAATCATTTATTCTTTCTTCGTTAGAAAGTTTAACATTTCGAAAAGGCAGTTCACTTTGAGCAAAGCAATTTGCCATTAAGAAAAGTGTAGTGACAAATATTAAGTTTCGTTTCAGCATAAAATTTTATATTTTCAGATGATTTAACTAAGTAAAAGGAAATAGATGTTAACCTATTTTATAATGGCAAACCCCTACTAGTAACAGCGCTTGTATTAAAAAAAAATTAAGGCATTATTTCAATCACATTACTTACTTCAAGATCTAATTTGGAATTTTAGCATTTTTTCCCCATTCTTTATTTGGGAGTTCCGATAATTCAAGCCTTAATTCACCTCCAGACATTATTTGGGCGTGGGTTATAAAGGGAGCATCAATTTCAGTATTATTGAGGAAAGCCTTTTGAATGTATTTTTTGGTTTTACTGGCTCCTTTAGCAAGAATTGCGAAAGTTTTTCCATTTTTAAGATTAATTGTTGTTCTCTCAAATAAAGGACTTGTTATAGTATAGTAGGGCTCGCCGGGAGTTACGGGATATAAACCCATAGCGGTAAACACTACAAAAGCCGTCATACCACCCCCATCTTCATCACCAGGTATTCCAAAAATTGTATCATTAAACCATGTATCTAAAAGGAATCGGGTACGTTTCTGCGTTTTCCAAGGAGCTCCAAAATAGTTGTACAAATATGGGATGTGAAATGAAGGTTCATTACCCATAGAAAATTGCCCAACAAGTCCCGTGGAATTAGACCCATTTATGTAGAAATCGCTCTTACCCATATCAAGAGGCTCTCTAAACAATTGATCCAAACGCGTTTCTGCCCCTTTTTTGCCTCCGAGTAATTCTGTTAATCCACTAATATCATGTTGCACATCCCAGGCATAAGTCCAGCCATTGTTTTCGTCATAATATTCTCTAAACCCTTTTCCTCCTCCATTTTTTGGGTCTATCATTACCCAATCGCCGTTAGCGTCTTTTGGCATAAATAAGCGTTTTTCAGGATGCCATAAGGTTTTATAATTTTTGGCTTTTGGGGCAAAAAGAGCATAATCATTTTTTTTGCCAAGTTCTTTTGACAGTTCGGCTAAGGCCCAAAAATCATAGGTAATTCCTAAGGATACTGCCACCGGTTGTCTTTTTTCAAAGCTGTCCACATTGGGCTCTGTTTCTTTTTCATCTATTTTTAATGATGGAAAATAGCCGTTTTCGTGGTATATGTCATCAATAGGCAATCGAGGGTTGCCTTGTCTCCAAGGAATAAAAGTGCCAGCGATTAAATTTTTCTTAATCCCTTCATACGCTTTTTGTACATTATAATTCTTGAGCCCTTTTCGATATCCATCTATAAAAATAGCGGAGGAATGATAGGAATTCATGCAAAGATGGTTGCCAAAAACCTGGGGAAATGTTGGCATCCAGCCACTTTGTTCGTACATCAATGTATAGGAATTCAATATGTCATCTTCCATATCTGGATCTAGGATTGTTCGCAGGGGGTGTTGCGCTCGATAGGTATCCCAAATCCAATCATCTACATAAAAAGGCCGATTTGAAGTATGCACTTTTTGATCATAACCACTGTAATACTTTCCACCTTCATTAATGTTAACCATTCGCTCATAAGTTCGGTATAAGGACGTGTAAAAGGTTCTTTTTTGAGCTTCTGTCCCACCTTCTACTTGTATTTGATTTATAGCATTTTCCCACTTTATTTTTCCTGCTTTTGACAATTCATCAAAACTTTGTGTTCGCAATTCCTTCTCAAAATTAAGTTTAGCCTGCTCTAAACTCACATAAGAAACAGCATACTTAATTAGGATTGTTGAAGGTGCATTCGCATTGGCTGAAATGGTGATTTTTTGTTTATCACTAATAAACTCAAATTCATTTATAGGATTATTAGTACTATCGGTTATTTCACCATATAAAAAAACAGAAAAACTATTAGTTACCGGATTAGTCCCTCCGTTCTTTTTGCTGACCACTTCCGTAACATTAAAACAATTTTTATCCTTAGAAAAGATCCTATTTTCAGATCCTTTTATCAGTAAATTTTTTTGAACATTTTTTGGAAAATCTATTTTATAAATAGCACATTTCTCTCCCGGAGTAAAACTTACGGTTATGTCATCATCAATTAAATAGGTGGAATAAAACCAAGGGTGAATGATTTCCAAATCATGATCAATAGTCATTTTTTTGTTCCAAGAAGCATCATTTACTGCACCCGCAGCAATTTTCATAGGCAAAATTCCTGGTGATCGATGTGAGGTTACTTGAAATGGGAAGGCGTCTACTTGATCCGAAATATAATCTTTCTTAATGGGGTACATCCGTATCATTTGGTTGGGCAAATGCATCGTTGGATAGGTTGGCACTAAAAAAGGGGCAACATTCCCAATGGTTGGGTCAATATATTTAGTATAATCTTCTTGTGAAAAAGAGGTGCTAATTGTGGAGATTGTTAGTAAAATCGCGAAATATTTATTCATTTTTTTAATCATTTTTATTATTTTAAAGAATTTAATGTTATACCAATTAGAAAGAAATATAAAATAGTTTTTATGTTTATCCTCACCCCAGCCCTCTCCAAAGGAGAGGGAGTAAAGATTGGATTATTTTATAAGTCTAAATGGTATTAGTATTGCTTCGCAGCAATAGCACTGGTAACCTAATTTTCGAGATTCATTGTTGAAATGATGCTAATTTATCGTTCACTCATTGAGTTTATTTGTTTAAAAAAATCCATATTGTCACACTTAAAAATCGCTTTGATTTTTTGCTTGCTTTCAGGAATATTTTCCCTAAATTTTATCACAAACTTATTCCAACCTCTGTCTAATGGAATCTCCTTCAGAGGCGCTCTTTTATCTCCATTAAGAATAAAATTGAAATTAGCCACCTCCTTAATTTCTAAACTCAACTTAGGCATATCCGGTTCTGCCAATAAATCGACTAGCGATCTTGGACTAAACACCCAAAAGCTAATTCCATCAGCATCTTCCTTAAACTTAATCAAGTTGCCATTCAAGTCAATAGCTCGTTTATTTTCATAAATCGAATTATCAAATTGTATTCCTAGATTGGTCAACATTAATCGAATGGGCGACTCCGATTCAATAGGCATATCTTTAAAGTCAAACGAAGCTATTATCACCTCTGATTTTCCTTTATTAAAAGTAATTAAAGTTATTCCCACCCCTTTTTTCTCCATCTCGCTTCGGAAAACACTTCCAGTTTTAGTTGGTTCAGGACGACCATTCCAGGCTTGCCATTCGGTATTGCAAGCAGTGAGTAAAACGGCGGCATTTTTAACCATTTCTCCGGTCATTCCATAATTCAAAGCGGTTTTTCCGGGCGGCAATAATTCTGAAAAATAGAAATCGCTATGCTCTAAATTTGATAAAATTGGGGCATCTTGCACTTTGATAAACGATGTAGCTTTACGCGGTTCAAGTGTCAGAGGAAAAGGCAAAATAGCATTTAGCGAAGAAAGCGTTTCGGGCGAAACTCCCCAAATTATAATTCGTGCACCGGCATTTATGGCTTTTTCATATTTGGTTTTGAGTACTTTATCAGTAGCTATATTCAAACCATCTATTATCACCAATGATTTTGCTGTAGGTAGAGCTGTTTTACTAAAGCGAACACCCATTTCAGTAAGTTTAAGAGCCAGGTGCGACGAATCAGTTCCAATTAAGATAAGGTTGTCGTTTTCGATTACTGGAAATTTTTTGGATGACGCTAATTTAGGATACATCTTAAACTCCTTTACCGGTGTGCTGTTGGCTGCTTGAACAGCCTCAAACATCGGCCAAGTTTTGTACAATGGCATATTGACATCGTAGCCGGGATTGAGCGTGCTAGTATAAGGCCCTAAGCGTTCGGGTTGAACGCCAAAAGCGCCCTCATTAAAAGCAGGGAAGAAAATACCGTCTTCGAGAATTGGCGCACGAGATGAATCTTTCATTCCAAAAGCCAAGGGTTTTAATCCATACCAAACAATATTGAAAATACTGGTGTAGCTCGGTTTGTATTTAAATTGTGTCGTAATAAGTTTATAAGCTTCGTTTGCCAAGCCTTCCATTCGCCCTAGTTGTGATTCGTAAGCACGATTGCCATTATGTGTTGCTACCTGTTTTGGTGATCCGAAGTAGGCTATCCCGGTCTCGCCAATTCCCCAGGGTAAACCTCGTGATGACCATGCTTTCATAGACGATTCATTTCCATAATGTCCAATAACAGTAGGTAAATTGGTAGGATACATCGGTTCACCATCGCCCGAAATCCAGTCTCTGCTAGGGTCGAGTGTTCTTGTAATTGCTGTCCAATTATTTATTTCCTGAATCTGGCGATCGATTAGTTCCTTTGTGCCACGCATAACATTCGTAACTACTGGCAATGTTTCGTTACACACACTCCATCCAAAAACAGAAGGATAGTTGCGATCGCGCATTACAAGGCTTTTTACATGACTTTTGCATCTTGCCCAATACGTTTCCGAATCCATTTTAGGTCCCCCATCGCTTGACCAAATTGCTGTTTCGTCGAGTACGCACATACCCATTTCGTCGGCCATATCAAGATAAAATGAAGGAAAAGGCTGTGCATGAAGCCGTACTGCATTGGCATTGGCATCCTTCAGCATTGTGTACCATGCCCAGGCGTACCGTCGAGTCATCTGTGGTATTCCCATAAAATGCCATGAATCGCCTTTTAGCAGAATAGGTTTTCCATTCAAGGTAAATTCAAGTCCTTTGATTGCAAATTGTCGCCAGCCAAATCGGGTATATTTTGTGTCAATAACGGTCTTTTTATCGGCATTTAAACTAATAACAGAGCCATATAGGTTTGGAGACTCCGGCGACCACAATTTTAGTTCTCCATTTATTTTTCGATTCAGATTTACCACAATGCTATCTCCCGCTTTCAGGGTAAATTTCTTGGCATTAGCAATGACAAAAACCTCATCGGTCATACCTCCGTTATCTAAAGGCAATAGGTTGATATCGCTTGTTGTGGGTTTTACCCAGTTTTTTACTGAAGCATTGATGGTAAACGATTGTTTTTTAGCCGAGTTATTTTTAATACTTACTGAAAAAGCCAATGTATCTTTTTGGACGTTGGGTTGCACAAACACATTGGTAATTGCCAATTCAGGCACAGCTATCAATGAAACATCCTGCCAGATACCGGCAATGTGCTGTCCCCACCTCGAGCCGGCCACATAATTACGGTAGCCATATTTCCCCGGAACATCCGTTAAACTGGCTTTGGCTACACCAACGATTACTTCATTGGTTCCTTTTTTCAGAAAAGGGGTAACATCGAATTCTCGTGGAAAAAACAAATCAATGTATTCACCCACAAACTGCCCGTTTACATAAATTTTGACAAATCCGGCTATGGCTTCAAAATGAAGTTTTTTCTGCTTTCCTGTCCAATTTTCGGGTAAAACAAACTCTTTTCTCATCCAACCCATTTGTGCTTGTTCCCAGGATTTTGGATAGGAAGGAAAAGTATTAAAGTCGCCGCCTTCGCCATTGGTATAGGCATTTACATTCCACGGCGAGGGTACTTTTAAAGGAACTGCGTCCCAATTAAATGAGCTTGGCTTTACGAATTTTGCCATATCGGTTTCGTAAACTGGCATAAACTGCCATTTTCCACTCAGGCAAATTTCGTTGCGAAGTGGTTTCTCGGCTTCGTTTACAAAACCTTTTATTGGATTGAAAACAGGGTTGTAAGTCTCTTGTGCGACAGAACGATTACAAATTGTAAAAGCGAATAGAAAAAATAAAAAACAAAAGTTAGATTTAATTCGTAACATATTATTTTATTGTTTACAGAGAACTATTTTTTATTTTAAGGTAAAAAAGTCACCTTAATAGTGACTTTTTTGAATTGAATTGAATTAAATAATTATTAGTTTTTAGCTTTTGCTTCATTCTCTGCTTTTTTAAAATCAGCCCAGATTTTCCATTTTTCATTTCCAACTAAAGCCTTCACGTCTTTATTGAATTGTATTTCCACTTCTTTTCCTTCAACTTTAAAACCCTCTACATCATCCCCAAACTTTTCTTTTAAAGCTTTTTTATCTTTGTTTCTCTTAGATACAAGATCGTATACCTTATTTGCTTCTTCTGAAGATAAAGTCATGACATTAGTCATGCTCTCTGAAACTTTTTTAGCGCCTAAATCGATTTGATCTTGAGCGTTACCCGCAAAAGACAAACCTAATAATGCAATCAATAGTAATTTTTTCATTTCTTTTAAATTTAGTTTATTAATAGTTTTTAATTTTTATTGTACAAATAAACTATCCAATCATTAATTAATTATTAATTTTCGATTAATAGTCTCTATAAATTCTATTTTTTAACACTTTTATTCCAAGAATTAAATTCATTATTTAATTCCTCCACTTTCTCAGGATATTTAGCTGCTACGTTTTCAGATTCCTTTGGATTATTTTTAATGTTAACCAGATAGAACGAATTTGTAGTTTCTATTGGATTTTTTTGTGATGGATCGATGGGGTTTTTCAACAACTTCCAATCTCCTTTTCGAACCGCCCATCGGTTTGCATTATCATACCACCAGAAGACTTCATGTGGCGATTTCTTCTTTTTATAAATTACATCCACAAGACTTTTCCCTTCAAAATCATCTTTATCGTACCCTATTTTACATAAATCAAGTATACTAGGAAACCAATCTACATTAACCGCCATCTCATCTATAACCTCATTCTTCTTAATTTTAGAGGGCCAGCTTATAATTGACGGTACTCTAATGCCGCCTTCAAAAAAAGAAAACTTGGCACCCCGATAAATTCCAGAATTTCCACCACCAGAAAAAGTCCGTTGTTCCATTGAATGCCCATGATCCGACTGAAAAATAACGATGGTATTCTCTCGAATATTTAATTCGTCCAGTTTATCTAGAAGCAACCCAATTCGCTCATCAAGAGTTGAAATACAAGCGGCATACTTGTCTCTGGGACTTTCTAAATTTTTATAATATTCTCTCCATTTTTTCGATGCCTGCAACGGATAATGAGGAAGGTTTAAAGCATAATAAAGGAAAAAGCTCTGGTCCTTGTTTTCTGTAATAAACTTTTCCGCCTTGCTTGCCATAACATCTTGAAAATATTCACCTTCCATCCATACTTCTTTTCCGTTTTCCCATAGGTCATGTCTATTAGCTCCCTCCCAATAGAAATAATGCGAATAATTATCAATACAGCCACTCATGTGACCAAACGAATAATCAAAGCCTTGAGCTAAAGGCATGGTTTCGTCGCTATACCCTAAATGCCATTTCCCAATGTGGCCGGTTTTATATCCGTTTTTTTTTAGTGTCTCTGCAATGGTAATTTGTTCCGTAGGCAATCCAGCCTCACCTCTTATTGCAGGGGCATTGCCTGGTAATCCTGCCTTAAAGGGTGTTTTACCGGTTAACAAAGCAGCTCTTGATGGCGAACATATAGCAGCTGCAGCATAAAATTGGGTAAACCGAACTCCTGAATCTGCCAATCTATCGATATTGGGTGTATACAAGTCTTTTGCGCCATAGCAATTAGCATCAATAGTTCCTTGATCATCTGTATATATTATAATAACATTGGGTTTTACTGCCGATTTTTGCGCGGTTGATATTGCTGGATTCAGAGCATATATTAGGATTAATATTCCAACACCCCTTTTTATTATTCTTGATTTATTTTTCACCATATTTGTTTATTCTTCAAATTAATATTTTATTAAAAATAAACCTCTAGGATTTTAGCATTGTCAGAAGCATTAAGCACAAGAGTTGTGATGCTGGATGGGAACATAATCGTTTCGCCTTGTGAAAGCGAATAAGTCTCCCCTTTATGATGAATAGCTAAAGTTCCTTCTACACAAATATAAATAACAAAAGAATCAATAGCTGAATAGTCCTTTTTCACTTCCCCTTTAATACTTAGTATGTTTGTTTTAAAATAAGGGGAATGCACCAGTGTATTAGAAACATTTGGCTTTAATTCATAACTTGTTTTATAGGAATCATACACTTTAAAATCTATCACGTCAATAGCTAATTCATTGTGTAGTTCTCTTTTCTCTCCTGTTTTAGCATCTACCCTATCATAATCATAGATACGATACGTTATGTCTGATGTTTGTTGAATTTCGGCCAACAAAACACCAGCACCTATAGCATGCACTCTGCCTGTGGGGATATAAAAGGTATCACCTTCACTAACATATTCATGATGCATGACATCTAAAATAGTATTGTTTTCTAAATGTGTTTTATAACTTTCTTTATTTATTTCTTCATCAAATCCAACGATCAGTTCGGCATTTTCATCGGCTTGCATAACATACCACATCTCATTTTTACCAAAAGAATTGTGTCTTTCTTTAGCTATTTCATTGCTTGGATGTACTTGGATGGATAAAGGCGTTTCAGCATCAATAAACTTTATTAATAATGGAAAATCCTCTCCGAAATTCTTATAAACATTTTCACCCACAAAATCACCTTTGAATTGTCTTGTAATTTCTTTTAAGGTTTTACCTTTTAAAAAACCGTTTTCCACTCTAGTTGCATCTCCAGAGACATCCGAAATTTCCCAAGATTCACCGATATTTTCTTCCGTGTACTCTTTATGTAGTACTGTTTTTAATTTACTGCCACCCCAAATTCTGTATTTAAAAAGAGGGGTGAATTTCAAAGGATATAATTCCATTTTTTTTAATTTAAATTAATACTATTTGATTGTTGTTATTTATAAAATTACTTTAATTGTGTCTTTCCATGTATGGGTAATTTCAAAGTCCTTATCAAATTCAGCTACAAAATAATTATGAAAATTATCGGGTACTCCGCCATTGTTATTTCTACAATAGCCAATTATTTTGTGCTCTTTTGGTAAAATTTTTACCATTGAACCTTTAAAAAACGCATCTAGAATTATATTATGAAGCATCTGATTCTGGAAATGTAAATTTAAATTGGGCTGCTCTTTCTGTTGGTGTTACCTCAATAACTACGTCATATTCTGCTAAATATGTTTTATAGTGATAAGGTGTAACTGTTTCTGCTTTTTGAGGTGTTGCTATTGCTGTATATGTATTGCCATTTGACATACTTTTTTTAGAATCTGTACCCATTAAAGGGTTTACATAATCAACTAAATAAATCTCATCTTTGGAGCTTGTAGTTTGTCCTTGAATTTTACAGGATGAAAAAAAAGCGGAAGCAATCACATAAGCAACTACTAATGATTTAAAGCTATATTTTGTTTGAGTCATAATCTATTTTTTTAAAAGGTTACAAGTACAGTTGTGGGTTTTGATATTTTTGCAGTAACGATATTGTCTTTATAAATCCAACTGGTAACCCCTGCAACCACTTTTGGTTTTTTAGTGCTGTAAAAATCGATTTCTGCATTTTGAAATACATTTTCTATAGTTACTTTTATCGATTGATTTTTTGATTGATAAGGAACTAATTTAATTTTTTCTGCATACCGAACTCTATGTAAGTAGGGTTCTATTTCTTTTTGAAGCGGAGATATAATAATCTCTAATTTATCAGAAATATGATTCCTTATTTTACCAATTTTTATATGTTTTTCTAAATACGTTGCTGTTGCATTTCTAACTTGCCATTTCATATTGGAATGACGCACTAGATAAGTAACTCTTTTATTTCCAGAGGTCGAAATCTCATTGATACTTCTTGTTTCCAAGGGCTTGTCTAACTCTATTTTTTTGATATCCCCTTTTGCTAAAACACCAGATGTTTGGTAGTTTTTAGTATCAATAATTACACCGGCATCTACTGTGTTTGACGTTGAATGCTCTTGTTCTAGTTTTAAATATTTAATATCTACATCTGTATTCATCCCTGTAAAAGAGGCTTCTACTGCAATATTTACTAAATTATCACTTTGTGGATTACTGTAAATGGTATCAAATTCGGGCAAGTTTGGCACTTCTAACAAGCAATCTAGTTGCTGTCTTCCTTCTACCAACATTATTTCATCTGACTGGACAATTCGTAATTTACGTCCGTTAATATCATATATGTGCAAACGCAACCATAAACGTTGTTTGCCTTTCTCTCCTTTTACATCTAAATCGATGCTTGCCTTGTATTTTTGACCTAAAGGACATCTGTAATAGGAATATTTATCATAATTATCAGAAGGCATTGTTAAGGTAGTCCACCAATTATCATTTGCTTTTAAACGAATTCCTGGATTTGTATATTCGAAACCTGCGTTGCCGTGATTCACCTTTGCAGCGAACAAAATTTTATCTAATCCGTGATACGCTTTTCGTTCTGTGTATTTTGTCATGGCGTGATCATCATTAATAACAGCACTATTGCAGCCTGTTAAAAATAATTCTGATTTAGTATTCTCACCTACGTGATGATGATATGCAGGAATACGTTCTCCATTTACTGCACCACCAACTCCATAACTATAGGCGAAATCTGCTTTATTATCAAATGTGGTTTTAACATCAAGAGTTTGACTTAAAGACACATCAAAAGAATCTAAAAACATATCTTTTTCTGCAGAATAACATTTTACGATTAGTTTGTCTTTTGTAATTTCGAAATACACACCACCAATACCATATTTCCCTCTACTAGGATCAAAACCGCCAATTCTTCCATTTGAAACAAACAACATATCGTCTCTATTTACTATTTCAAAATTATGATTATGACCGTGCATCCAAGTAATAATATTTGGATTTTTCTTAAATACTGCCAGCATTTTATCACTATCCATTACACCTCTATACCCATTTTCATTCCCTGTTGTTGTGCCAATAATGTTATTGTGCGACAACATTACAATGGTTTTATCTTTGTTAAGTGCTAAATCTAAATCTAACCAATCCCAAGCTTCTTCAGTAATATAGACAGCTCTAATCAATTGCGGAAAAGAGATAAAATGAATGCCTTGCATATCAAAACTATAATAAGGTCTGCAAGTATTACTACCCATAATATTGGAGCGCATTTCTGGATCATCATCTTCATTTGAACGCAATTCGTGATTGCCAATTACATAATAAAAAGGAATTTGCTCACAGCCACCCTGAATAATATCTACCCAATCTTTTCTTGCTTTATGTGGATTTCCATTATTATGATGGTCATTATGATGTGCATCTCCTGTATCCAAAAAGATATCTAAATCTGGGAATTTTTTCATAATATTTTTAACTGCTGCCGCTTGTTCCTCGATAGGAGGTTGCATTTTATGTACCCACCCAAAATGAGAATCTGAAACAATAAATCCTTTAAAAGAATCTTTTTTAGCATTGTTAAAATTAGTTGATGCAATAACTCTTGGAGTTATAAATGCAGCAGCAGAAAACATTAAAGTTGATTTTATGAACTTGCGTCTTTTCATTAAATTATTGTGCTCTTTAGATAAACAATTATAGGATGTTTTATTGGTCTCAAATAGAGTTTAAAACTATGCACTTTGAGTCCATCTCGCTTAAGCTTCTAAATTTTTTTTTTGCCACAGATTCACAGATTAGAAACTATTTAAAAAATCCGTGAATCTGTGGCAAAATTTCACTGATTAATTTGTATCTAACCTAGCAGACTTTTAGTCTGCCAAACCAAATCTATGGACTACCAGTCCATAGTGGTTTAGTTACTTCGACCCCAAATTCTGTATTTAAAACGAGGTGTAATGTTAAGGGATATAATTCCATTTTTTTTGTTACATTAATTTTCGTTTTAATACGCCATTATAATGCTTAGAGTTATTTTTTTGCAACCATTCCAGTAAGCAACTTCTTAATTCTTCTGATTTTTGTTCGTATTGCTTTTTATTGGGGTTTATCCCTAATAAGTTATTCATTTCATGCGGATCTTTATTCAAATCATATAAGGCATTTAAGACATTAGAGTCTTCTGTGTAAGGTACCATTAGCTTCCAACCGGCTTTAACAATCATATAATTTGGAGATGTAGGGCCATTATAATCCCATTCTGTAACAACATATTCCCCATGTTTTGTAGCTTTACCCTCTATTAAGTCTCTTAAACTTTCCCCTTCCGATTTATAGTTGCCCACTTTTAGATAATCCATAATAGTGGCAAACAAATCGACGTTAGAAACATACCCATTAACGGTTGTGTTTTGTTTAATTTGATTGGGCATCTTTATAATTAATGGCACATGAGATGATTCTTCATAAAACACATTTTTCTCCCGCATGCCATGAGCTCCAAGCATTTCGCCATGATCACTCGTGAAAATGATTAAAGTATCATCCGCAAGTCCAGTCTCATCTAACTTGTCCATGATTTTACCCATCCAAACATCTATTTCTTTAATTAAACCATAATAATTTGAAATCATGTATTTAATTTTTTCCTCGTCTGCAAACTCCGGTAATTTTTTTCTGCCATTAGCATTAGAATAAGGGGAATTCGTCATGTCATCATGAATGCTAATGGGCGCCTTCATATCCTGTGCGGGATACAAACCGTAGTATGGCGAAGAAGGAATCATGGGTGCGTGTGGAAAATGGAATGATGCCGTAATACTAAAAGGTTTATTTTTAAGACGCTCAATAGCATCTATCGTCTTTTTTGCATAAAAAGCGGTAATAGTTTGTTCTTGAGGAATGGAAGATTTACCATGAAAATTGGGTTGTGAAAACTTTTTATCTTCTTTTTTTACCTGTTCATACGATTTGCCAAAATTCACGTCCAAAGGGTCTGGAGTATAAGGTCTTTGAGTGAAATTATCTAATAATTCATCGCCTTGAGGCTCTCTTTTTGGATAGACTTCATCCAAATAATCTTTATACATATGACTTTGACCTTCAGGCCCAAACATGTATTTGCCGTTTTTTGCATACTTGTTTGGATTTTTATAAACGGCTGCATGAGATGCGAGTACATGCCATTTTCCATAATATTCACAATGATATCCATTTTCTGTAAGAATTTCATCGAATGTTTTCATTGCCATTACGGGTTCGTCTTTATAATAATAGGTTTTATCATTAGTGGTTACTCCGTTCGTGCCTATGGTAGTTCCTGTTAAAATGCATGATCGTGTTGGCCCACAAACTGCAACTGGGGTGTACGCATTTTTAAAATATGCGCCTTGTTTTGCCAATCGGTCAAGATTAGGAGTTTCTAAGACGGTATTTCCAGCAATACTTAAAGCATCATACCGTTGTTGATCCGTAATGATGAACAATAAATTTGGTTTTTTATTGGTTTGTGAAAAAACGGACAATCCAATAAGGAATAGGATAGCAAGGAATAAATAGGATTTATTTTGGTTTTTAGATTTCATTTGAAGAGGTTATAGAAGAATCTATTAGAATCCACTTTTTATAAGTTTTTGAATATAATTAGTATTACCATATTTTATATTTAAAAGGTATACTCCATTAGGTTTGTTAGACAAATCTATGGATACATTGGTTGCTTCGCTTTTTGAATTTTGAATTAAAATACCACTAAGTGAATAAACGGAAATTTCGACTTCCTTGTTCGATAAATTTTCAAAATTAAATTGACCATTTGAAGGGTTTGGATAAACAGCAATTTTAGATAAGATGGAATCCTTTACTTCATTCACATCTAAAGATATTGTTTCTTCAATCAAAAAATCATCAAAATACGCCTCAAAATTTCCTATTCCTGTAGCTTCATAATTTAACGTAATCCCAACAATAGTATCTCCTAAAAGAGCACCATTACCTAAGTCACAAGTAAATTTTTCCCATCCAGCACCAACGGTTCCATGAGAAGTAGTAGCACTCATACTATTCCCGTTTTGATCTTTGTATCCTTGTGTAGTGACTTTTTTACCACTTTTTGTAGTTAAATCAACAAAAACATATTTTCCTAATTCATTTTCGGTTTTTTTCCAAAAGGAGAGTTTCATATCCTTAGTAATAAGAATTTGAACTTCCGAGGTCAATTATCGATATACCGCTGGGTTATTTACTGTAACCGAACCTGCAACTTTTACGGAATACAAACCGCTTTTAACATTGGTTTGTTGTATTGCTGTTGTCGGACTGATAGTATTCTTATTTTCTATTAATATAGGTTTATAAAAGCAAGGGTCTAGATTAAAAGTTCCGGTAGCTTGAGCTACCCCACCAATATAATTATAAGGAGTTGTTCGTTTTTCGAAACTATTTCGGAAATAGACCGGCCCCAAAGAATGTGGAACTGGAACTTGTGTAGTTAACGTTCTTGTACCTTTTAATACTTCGATCGAAGCACCCGCAACACGAAGTTGAAAATCAGACGATAGCCAGATACCATCGGCGCTGGAGGTCAGGAAATATTGGTCGGTTGGAATCGTACTCCAATCAGTTGCGTTTTTCATAATGGCAGTTCCTTCATCATATTCGTCAAACATAGCAAAATACATAGAAGTTACACCTAAACTTTTGATGTTTGTGGCTTGTCTCCACATAAAACTACCTGCATTTCGAGGCGCTGAGTTTACCTCTCCATCATTCCATTGTGACCAAGCAAAGCCAGGAAATAAAACGGGCATATACCCTATGTTTTTAGCATCGCAAAAGGTCTTATCAGGAACCATTACGCTATTAAGTATGGCATCCGATTCGGCGTTGGTTCTGACCCTTCCCGGCATCCAAGGAGAAATCATATCGTAGCTTTCGTACACAGGTAGGTAATTTTCCTTATCAGCTGGAATAGTTGAGGTTTGTGCAGTACCTTTAGAG
>ENA-OSIY01001076-OSIY01001076.1-marine-metagenome-genome-assembly--contig:-NODE-1076-length-14914-cov-6.034171_pt1 | contig 14914 bp, 25 predicted proteins | sample MGYA00237884_ERZ534233 | MGnify/ENA primary metagenome ERZ534233 (study PRJEB26412, sample SAMN06343840) | marine metagenome | isolation source: estuarine water | place: USA: Columbia River Estuary... | reverse complement strand
GGATTAACACCAGTATTGGTTAATACTTATATTACTGATGCAACAGGATTAGGTGTTACTGTTATTCCTCCAGGTACGCAAAGATTTCATCTACACTTCTTAAAAGATGGTGCAGGATTTAATACAGATGCTTTCTGTACAATCGAATTGGCAAACAGTGTTGGGGTATCATATGGAACAGTACTTCAGACGAATCAGGTATTAATAGGATGGATATCTAGTACAATACCGGTTGAAGTTTATACAGATCTAGTAATACCTGTATCATTTAAGTCTTTAAGCTTATCTTCAAGGTTATTCGCCTCCATAGCCATTCTCTCAAAAACAGCTATTACTGTTTGAACTAAAACAATTACACCAAGAGGACCTAATAAAGCTCCTCCAAGAGCCTTTAAACCCTTACCTAAACCACCTGCTGCCTTTGTTGTGTATATAAAGTTTGATGATAGCTGAGAAAGGTTGTTTGCCATACCTTGCATACCGTAGTTACTATCCGATATAGCTCTACCCATTTCCAATACAGATGCAGAAGCACTACCTGATGCAGCAGAAGCACCACTCATTGCAGTTGTCATAGACTGCATTTGTTTACGAGAGTTCTTTAACTCATTATTGAACTTCTTAAAGCGTGTAGCGTTTACGGTTTTAGCTAAATTACCAAACTCATTCCTTAATTCAGTTAAAGGAACTTTATTTGCAATAAGTTGACCTTTAAGGTTTCTTAGTGCAGCAGTACCTGATTCTGTATCAACAGTTATTTTGTATATTGTCTCTTTATTCTCTGCCATTATGCTCTTTTTATATTGTTTATTATTCCTTTAAGATTGTAACCTACCTTGTATTTTCCTTTTGCTCTTTTTATATCTTCATCATTGACGTACCAATCGTCTGATGCTAATATTTCTACTATTAGTTTTAAATCTATCATTATGCGTTCTGTGTTATAGTAAATATTGGGTTATCTATTCCGTCATTAGCTTTTAATGCTACTGTTCTGCTTACTCCTGTAAGGTTTTCATCTAAATCAAACTTAACTACTGTAAAATCACCTGAGTCTAATACATCAGAAACAGTTACCCAACTTAAACCATCTCCTATGTCTTTTACTATTATGGTTGGGTTAGAAGAACCTCTGTACTTAGGGTAATCAGACTGTGCAGATGACGTATATGTGCCTGAAACAGGAATCCAACCTGAGCCTAAGTCGTTTTCAATTACCAAGTTGTCCTCGTCTTGTTCTGTTATTATAGGATTGTCTGATTCAGTCGTTATATTAAGGAATAATGGAGTTAATACATTACTTTTCATAGTCTGCTCACCTTCCAATATAGACTCAATATAAATATAGCTTGAATCTAAGTTAGGATAAAGTTGTTTGTCTAAAGTAAATGATTCTGTTATAGATTGGTTCTGTAATATGCGTACATCATCTACGTATATGTCGTATATGTTTTGAGTTATAGAATAGTTGTTATCTAACACACTAAACTCAGTTTCATCATCACTATTTTCTATTCTTGCTATAACCAAAGAGCCTAAATTATTTAAACTGTAAGCTATATCGTTCATAAGCTCCAATTCAGCTAAACCACTTGATAAATTAATGTCTTTTATTTGATTTATTCTGTATCTTCTGCTGTTTATTATTATAACATCATTTAGCTTCATATTCATCAATGCTTTAGTATCTAAATAAGCTTTAGTGTTGATAAGTCTGCTTTGTTTGTTATATATTGATAATATGTATCTTCTGTAAAACACATAGAACAAACTATTATTAGTTCCACCTTGATTTTCGTGTACTCCCCACTCGTCAAACTCGTCACCGAAGTTTAATGTAGACGAATAGTCAGATAGGGAGTTAGATGGTCTAAAATAACTTGTTATTGTCTCGTAAGAGGGACTTATATTCTCACCGTCTCTATCGTATTCGCTTAAATCTAATTGAATCTCTATATCGTCACCATTTCCGTCTACGGATATATCTGCTTCTTGATTTATAGGGTAGTATAGTATAGGTTTAGTAAGTTTAGGCTGTTCATTTTCATTAGCACTCCAACCCCACATTATTGTCGTTATAAGAGACTCTTGGTCTTGGTCGCTCATTCGCTCGTAGAGCATTTTTTCAAATTTAGGCTTTACATTGTATTTTCCTCCGTCAAATGCCAATGGATTATCAATAAAAGCTTCATAAATATTGTTTATACGTTCAACACCAAACTCATCGTATTTAGGTCTAAGCTCGTTTGTGTTTATAAGTGCAAATGTACTTGGCTTTTCAAACTCAAAGTTTATTTCAGAGTATAAGTTGTTACGAGATACGTCTAATTTATCTGTATCTATGTCGTTTGTTAAGTCGTAAGGCTTCCCTGATATAAAGAAGTTGTCTAAGGTTCTAACTCTTATCTTTCCTGCGTACTCAGAGTTCTCCATAGTAGGAACATAGTATGCAGTAAGGTTAAACATCTTAAATATAGATGTAAGAAAGTCTATTACCTTTATTTTAGGAAATTGAGATATTAAGTTAAATCCATTTGATAATGCTGATGATTCCGTACCGTCATATTGGTATTGTCCACAACCTGCGTACTGATTAAAGTCTATGTACTTGGTTCTGCATATATTAAAGTCGTATATCTCGTAAGACGTAGTTTCTCCTTCTGTAATTACCTCTATAAAAGGCTGTAGGTTTATTTGAGTTCTTTTCGGTACTGTCTGCCAAGACGTAGGTCTAACTATAAGCTCAACTAAATCATCTCCTGTGCTTGTAAAAGTGCCTATTATAGGGCTATCGCCTTGATTTTTGTCTCGCATATTTACAGTCCAACTACCTAACCCTTGAGAACGTAGCCTAAATGATATTATGTGAGCTATAATGTTATCTGTTGAGTTCTCAAGACCTGTACGGTACTGCAATTCTTCTATTGTAGGCTGAGGAGCGTTAGTTCCGTTAGAAAGTGAAGCTGTTCTTACACCTCTCCAATCTGTACCTGAATTAAAGCTAAACAAAGAGTCGTTTAATCCAAAGCCTTGTGATGTGCTTTCTAATTGCTCAATAAAGTTACCTTTTTCACGACTAAGCCACATATGAAGGTCGTTATATGCTTTATTTGAGTCTCTAAAGAACTCATTACTAAATTCTATGCCAAATTTCTGCTCAATAGCCTTAATTATCCATTTCACCTTAACAGAAGGCTTTAAATCTGCATAATAAAGACCTTTATTTCCTTCAGCAGGGTTAGCTGTAGGTGCTAAATTCCTACTATCTACTACATCTTTAGGGCTTAAGCCTAAAGGGTCGCTATCGTAAAAGTAATAAGATTCGCCACTAATAAATGGGAATAAATAGTCATCACCACCTTGAGTTATTGTTCCTGAGTCATAATCATAAGAATAACCATCTACAAAACCGTTTTTAACGAAATCCTTGCTATATTCCTGCAAAAAGTTATCTAAAAAGGTATCTGTTAGGTCTGATAGCTCTAAGTCACCTAATATTTGAGGTAATTCTACTGTTTTACCATAAAAAACTACTGAATAGGAGTAAGGTATTCCTTCTTTTAACGATGCTTTAGTTAAAGTCATCTTGCCTTCTTTATAAGTTACACCTGATAGCTTTATAGATGCATCTACCTTTATTCTTGCGTCAAAACCGTTACTTATGTCTATATTGTAGAAATGCTTAAATATCTTGTTGTTTCTTGGTGAAGCAGGTATAATAAACTGCTTAGAGAACGATGTAAAGACTTTAGATACATCTCTAACGTCTCTTATCTTGTCAGAAACAGATATATCTTCAAAACCGAACAAGTCTAACTTCTGACCTTGTATATGTACCTCTAAATTTCCTATCATTATCTTACGCTATTTATCTTGTCAAATGCAAATTCCAATTCTAATGTGTGGTTTATTAACTTCTCATCAAATTTAGTTTTGTATGTAAATGATGAGTCAGATATGTTTACAGGTAACTCTTTTGAGTTATAATTTATCCAAACACTTTCAGATAACATAAGCTGATTAAATACATCATTAAATGACTCAGAATACCAACCACTATTTATCTTAATAGTCTCTTTTGATTTTTTATACAGTTTTTTCTGCTGATGGTCTACTGTTCTGTAGTTACCTGCTGAAAAAGTGTTTCTTCTGAAGTCTTTGCTTTCGTACTTAGCCTTCTTCTGACTGTTCTTAAAGAACCATAGTCTTTCGTAGACTCCGTTTCTATTTATAAACGTTATTCTGTAAGGAGTAAACAAACATTCGTCAATATACTTAACTAATCTCTCTTCTGTACTCGCATCGTTGTTTGTAACGATTACTTTAGCTGTTGTTAAAGAATCAGGGCTTGTAGAGTATATAATTTGCTCAGATGACTCGTCAGAGCCTGATATGTTGTCAGTTTTTATAACTACATCACTTGAGTCATAATAAACTACTGTATCTACTAAGTTGCTGTCTACTACTACTTCAACCTGCTCTCCTGTAGGTATGATTATCTCAGGTGATTCGTTCAATATTTCTTTGTAATCTTCAGAAGCTGCATCAGGACTGTAATCTATTAGTAAAGGATTAGTGCCATCTTCAAAGTAACCATATCCTAAGAAAGCCCTATGAAATCTTGGTTGCTGTGGGTAATCAAATCCGTTGTAATTTACCGTGCTAAATATATCCACCCATACTGCTTCGCAGATAGGTGTTCCATCTTCTGAATACACAGGCTCTAAGTAATCTCTAATCATATCACTTAAATCAAAGTATATAGTCTCGTTAATATTGGTAGATAGTGTATTAAGTTGAAATGTAGGTGTTGAAGGTCTATCTTCTAAGAAAGTACCTTTGTATATGTACAAATCAGAGTTACAACCATTGATGTTGCCTAAAGGAGATGATTCATCACCTAAACCCTGCCAATAAGGACTTCTGACTAATATGTCTTGAGATATTTTACTCCAACCCTCATCTACGGACTCAGTAGTTATTATAGCTCCTAATCCATTCTGTATAGGGGTTGTATATGTTACTGATGTTATGTCAGTATCATAAAAAGTAATAGAAAAAGTCTTGTCTCCGTCATATAGAACCAAACAGTCTCCGAAATAGTCACCTATAGCGCAGTCGTCATTTATAGCCTGAAACAAGTAAGCTGCTTGTGTTTGAGCGTCTGTTCCTATCTTGGCTTCAAGTGGACTAAGTCTATTTGTGCTTAAAACCCAAGCGTTAGTTTCTAAGTTGGTGTTTAATACAAAAGGCGTGTTTAATACACCTGCTGAAGTTATCTCTATTGTTATTTTTTGGTATGCCATTACTTATTTCCTTTAAATTGCTCTAATGCTTTATTTATTTTATTCCTCATATCTTTTGTCAGTTCATCTCCTAACATCTGTTCCGTAGCGTTGTAAGCTCTGTCTATGGCTTTACTACCTTTCCACGCTGTTCTATTAATCTTCATAGCTACACCGTAAGCTATCTTTAGTCTTTTATTGAAGGTGCTTCCTTTTCTTTTAGCAAACCTACCTTTAGGGTCTCTAAGTCTTGGATTCTTCTTCATTATCCACTTATCAATCCTTCTAACCATTTCATCTGAAGGCTTCTTAGCTGTAGCTTTCTTACCTTCACTTATAGCTAATACGCTTTCATTACCCTGTATAAGCACACCCTGACTATATACTATATTCTTTAAGCTTCTCTCTGTTGTACCTGTAGCTTTGTTTCCATCAGCTTTTAAGTTCTTTTTAAGTTTCCTTAAGTATAGCTTAGACCATTTAGTTAATATTCTTTTCTGATTCTTATCCATTAACAGATACTTGACTCATTAAGAGCTGTTATAGTCATAGTAGACTCCCAACCTGCTAACTCATTCTCAAATCTTTCCAAGAAAGGCTCTGCTGCTACATCTTGTTCTATTCTAAGGAAATTATTGTTGTTTAAGTCTAATCTCCTTAAATGAGCTATAACAGTAGTAATAACACCTAATTGTGTGTTAAGTATATCTTGTACATTGTCGTTGCCATAAAACTCCTTGTCGTAACCCTCTTCTTTAGATACGTTTACTATATCCATACACACTAATGTGATTTCAAAACTAATAGTTCTTTCAGATACCGTAGCTCTTTCTACAATAATGTGAGTTAAAGGAAAAGATGTTTGCTTTTCAAGGTCTACATCTGTTATGTCACCAAAGGTAACTTTGTTGTTGAAGTCAGATTCTTCTAACTTGCCTTTTATGGTGTCTATTAAATTATAAAAACTATTCATATTATTTCTTTCTTAATTGTCTTTTCATCATTTGAGATTCAACATTGTTTTTATCCTTCTCATAGGATAACATAGTTAAACATCTATGTATATTGGTACTTGTAATTTCATCGATTCTCGTGACATCTCCTTGACATAACGAGTAAATCGATTGATAGTATCCCCATCTTTTTCCAAAATTGTTTTCAATGGAGAACCCTTCTTGCTGTCCTTCACTTTTTGCAAATAATCTATCGTAAGTTTTGGTAATTTGCTCATTAAACGATAAAAAAAAACCATCGCTCCTAAAGCTACATTAAGTGGCATATCCAACATAACATCTGCATACTTAAAGCTACCTTGATATTTCTCAATATCATAGACTGTTTTCTTATTGACAACAGTAGGTCTAAACAATACAGCCATAGCTTTATGCATATTACTCCAATCGTTTATATAGTTGCTTAAATCAATAAACTCACCAAAGCTCATCTTATCCAACTCAGGTATAAAACCAAAAACTACTTCTATATCATCACCGTTCTTATCCTTCCCAAACATAGTAAACCTGTCTATCATTGGAGTCTCTTGTTGCAAGGATTCTATTAAGTGTGATATGATAGTGTCAAAAGACGATAAAGGTAGCTCATAAGTCTGCTCAGCAGTTAAACCACAAAATATTTGTAGCATCTTAGCCTTTATATAATTCTCATCTTCCTTATCCCATTTATCATACAATTTCAAATACTTCTGATATTGCTGTAAAGTCATTCCTGATATATCTACAGGAACATTTAAATCAAACTCTTTTGTCATACTAATATAACGAATATTTATGTAAAGTGTTTTGTAATAGATAATACTTATAGTACATAGTATTACAATAGATTTTTAGTATAAAACAATATAGCAGTTTAATCGTTATATTAGTATATAGTTGCAAATCTATTTAAGTTGCTAAACTTCTACATTCATTCTGTGGTTGGTTCAGGCAAATTAAGTCTCCTTAGTAATTGCATCTGTTCTTTATAGATTTCTCAAGCACCCAACAGATATTCAAACTAACGAGCATAACAGCTAACCAATCGCTTAGCAACGATATATAAATCTATAGAAGGGGTGCATACTATTACTTCCTATAATTAATTACTTCGCTTTCGCTTTGAGGCTACAGCTACATAATTACCAACTCGTTTTCAGATATATTTTCAAATTTAGAATGTGAGTTTTGAGATAATTCGTTTTTGGTTGAAATCATTAGAATGGCTTACTCCCCATACCACATACTCATATTACGTTAATAACGCATATAACACGTTTTAAGCATAGTTACTGAATTGAGATAACGATTAGTATTGGAAAGATATTTGAGTGGCTTAGGGTTGATGCAATGAAGTTTTAAGTGCTTGTTATATTATCACATATAGCCCTCACTAATTACCAACAACTTAAAAAATAATTGCATAAAAAAGCCTATACTAAAATCAATTAATATAGGCTTAACTTAATACTGTTATTTTATAATTAGTTTAATTTTTATTTATTATGGTTAATTACTCGACCTTTAGTTATTATACTTTTTGCACTAAACCAACTTATTTGATTATGCTCAGCAAATTTGTCTATTGTTAAGTAATTATTAAAATAATCTAAATACATTAATTCAATATCATTACTACTTAAGTGTTTTATTCCTTTGTTTGTTGTTATTGTCATCTTATATATATTTTCTTATTAGCATTAATTTCTCAGAGTCCGTAAGCTTATCGCTATCTAATATATTTATGACGTAACATTCAAATGTTTCTGTATCCATAATATTATAATTTAATGGTTAATGGTTTATTTATCTCTTTTTTAAATATGTTTAAGACCCTCCAATGTTCAAAATTATTTCTGTATCTCAAACAGTCATTGGACAGCTTAAACGCACTTAATTTATTGCTTGAAGTATCTATGTCAAAATATATAAAGTCTTTATTAGAAGTACTTAATTGTATGGACTGACTAATATTAATGTTTACTTTCATTATCTATTTATTTAAATTGTTAAAATATCTTTGAGTAGATAACCATAAGATAGCTTGGAACTCAAAACCTTTCAAACCTAATTTATTAGCTTTTTTAATGGTTAGCTTTTTTATTTGTTTATAAGCTAACTTACCAATAGAAGCATTGTCTATTTTGATACTATCTTTGAAACAGGAGCGCAAATGCCAAATGTCAACCGTTAGAGACTCACTATCTAAAAAAGCGATATTATTTACGAAATTAAATGTTTTTAGGCTTTTGTTAGTTATATTAACACTATTGTTAAGTATATTAAATGCTTTAAATTTATTTGTGTGAAATGTGCATACTTTTATGTCTACAGGATGCAAGCCTAATTTAAACGCTTCGCATACTTTATTAGCGTCTTTTATATTTTGACTCCATTTGTTACGAGGGCTTAAAGCACTAATTACTTGCGATACTTTATATACATCTATGTTATGTTTTTTAGATATTAAATTTGCTTGTAAATTAGCATCTTTGTACCAAATTAAACCGTTTTTAATATCTTCATCTGTAGCTGAGTTGAAAAAGAAATCTAAATTTTTACTTATTTTAGATAATTGGTAAGGAGTTAATTTTTTCATTGCTATATGTTTTTAAAGTAATTTATGTGGTTATTTTTGCAGTAATTAATTGCGTGCAATATTGTACTCATATATGGAGTCTTTAATATATCTCCATTAATTAAATGAACTTTATTTAGTTCGGGTGCGTACATATGTCTCTCTAACTTTAGTATATTTTTGTCTATTTTTTTGTTCATCGTTTTATGTTTTTAAAGTGTTATTACTAAATTATTTTTTATATCAAAAATTGCCTTTTGTTTACATAATTTAGCTAAGTTTAAAGCATTTTCTAAATTGTAGAAATGTAAGTTACCATCTAAACAATAGACATCTTCTTTTTTATCATACCATAAACCTATACTTTCAAATTTACAAACATCGTTTAAAGCGTCTTGTATTAAGTCTCTGAGGTTTTTTACATCGTTTATATATCTATTAACAAAGATGTTTTTAACGCTAACTATGTATTTATAATTGCTTATTGGGTTATTGTCATCTAAATTATAAGTAAAGTCTTTATGTGAATTTACTCTATTAACTATTTGCTGTACTGTGTCAGGATTTTTATAAGTCATAATATTTCGTTGTCTATTGTTTCGATTAATTGTCTCAAGTTCTCCTTGTCTACTTTAGCTTCTAATACTGTATCATTTGTTTTAAATATCAGCATATAATGTTCTGATTGGTCTTGATACCTTTTAATTGTTGTTTCCACTTTCTTTAATCTCATAATTTACCTTTTTTAATAATTCAGTTGCTAATAATTCTATTGACGTTAGTTCTGTTGCTCTATACCTACTCTCTTCTATGTGTTTAATCTCCCTATATTCTTTCTCTAACTCTGCGTTATAAACACCTATAATAGCCATACCCCTAACTAAGTTCTCCAAGTCTTTATTGTCAGGTTTTAACTCTGACCATTCTAAGAGTTTCTTAGATACTTTCTGAAACCAAAGGTTATATTCCTTTGTAGACTCATATATCATACGTATAACTGATTTAATTTCGCTTGTAACATAATAGCTATCTTCTCATCAATAAAACCTAACAAGTCCTTGTCTTTAGCTTTCAATATATTATTGCTTATGCTTCTTACGTGTTTAATCTGAGACTCTGTCAAATCTAAATCTATACCTAAAACATTGTCTGTAGATATTAAATCCCAAATATACCTTATACTCTTGTTGTGTTTATAAAGCATAGGAAACTTGTTGTAGGAGTGTAGTATTGTTGCGTGAGTACAGCCAAAATCATTTGCTACAGACTGAAGAGTTCTACCTTCAAAATCTATCTCGTACTTAACGTATATCATTCTTGCATCTACATACTGTCTCATTCTGCTTCTCTTGAATATAGTGTTTACACCAAAGAAATCTGCTATTTTATTTATGTTCTCGTTACTCATTTAATTAGTTTTAATAGTTTGTTAATTGCTAATGCTTCGTCTGTTGATTCTGCGTAAGCCATAATAGGCTTCTTTCTTCTTCTATTGTAAAAGGTAAACGCTCTGTATACATCTCCTTTTTTTCTCATACGTATATCATAATAGAATCCATCTAAATATACTATCTCTCCTGACTTATTCATACTAATTCGTATTTTTCAACAACTTCGTGCTCTATGCATTTGAGTGTATGGTGTGATAGTAGTTCAATTATATCAACCCCTTCAACTCTGACTTCGTGAGCGTCTAATTCTGTAGGGTCATCGAACTGATTAGTTCCTTTGTAGTAATGTGCATATACTTCTAATTCTATGCCATCGTAAGTGATTGTAAATGTTTCCATATTGTTTATTGTTTGATACAAATATAGGGTTAATGTCAAGAATAACAAGAACCCTATATCTTTTTAACAAAACTTTAACATTTAAGACCTTATAATCTTCTTTGTGAAGCTGTAGTTGTTTATTTCTATATTGACTATGTACAAGCCTGAAGGAAAGTCTTTAAGATTAGGTATGTTTGTCAGGTATCGACCATTAATGTCATAAACCTTGACGCTATACAGGTAGTTAGTTTTAACGTAAAATACGCCTCTTGTGGGATTTGGATATACTTGATAATCGTATATATCTTCAGCTTTAACAGATAAAGACTCATCTATAATAAGGTCTGCTAAATCACAATCAAAGTACACATCATAACCATTCTCATCTACATCACCATAAACAGTAAGTATTGAGTTGGCTATGTGTAAGTCACCCTTAAGCTCTAAATCACCGTTATAATACAATGTAAAGAAGTTGTCTTGACCACAGGGATTACCTATAGTCATACTCGTAGTTACATCTCTATCGTAAGCATCATTAAACTGTCCATTTTGAATAACTAAGTTCTGAGCTTGGCATAAGGCATATATAACCACTAATACATTTATGATTATATACGCCATAAGTTCTTTCCTTTGCTTCATTCTAATGATTATTGGTTAAGTATCTTTCTAATCCTGCTAAAGCTCTCCAACAAGTTTTTGTTAGATGTAAGATACCATCGTCATCCACAGGATTCTCTTCGTGGTCTAATAAGTGCCTAATCATAGCGTCATACTCATCCTTGCTCTTGCTCATATCCCAATGCAATGGTTTATCAGGGTGATGTTGGTCATTACCTGCCTTAGATGCTCTTGCAACAGCTTTAAGTGCGTTAGGAAAGTATTTTAATACACCACTAAATACAGGTGTATCTTTCCTTAATTGAGCTTTGTCTGTAGGCTTAACTACAACAGGCTCATTGACTTCTATTTCAGTTATCTCGCCATCTAAATCATAATGAACATAATGCAATCCTTCATTACCATTCTGTGCGATAACATTCATTCTCTTTTCGTTCTCTGCTTCCATTCTACTTAATTCATCTTCTACTAATCTATTCATATCTTTCTAATGTTAATTTATTTGTTTTTTTGTTGTAAAATATATGTCCTACTCTTTTCCCTGTAATACTTTCGTATTTTCTGTGTTGATTCATATGGTTACGTCTATCGCTAATCAAGGAAGGATTGTTTCCAATCTTATATGTTATAGGTTTGACCTGTATAGCGAATTTATCGCCAACCAAATCAACACAATGTTTTGAATCTTCTTGCCAAGTTGCGAATCTGCAGTCTAAATTGTATTCATCCATAAGCCAATTCTTTGCTCTAATTTCCCAAATCCTGCCATTCCAAGTATCATCAAATACTCTTACCCTAACGTAGTCTGTGGCATCATCTAAAGAATAGCCTTGAGCCATAACCATATTGATTGATTTAACTAATGGTTTTATTCCTTTAGTTCTAATATAGAAAAACTCAAAACCTTCCAAAGAAGGCTCTGAATCATTCAATAGGTAGCTTTTTAATATGTCCATACACTTACCAACCACGCTTGAGTATATAGCTTTGTTTACTTGTGAGGAGCTATCCATCTTTTTCTTTAGTAGACTATCCATTACAAGTCCATTTTTATACATATTGGAGTTTTACCGTTGTCAAGCACAACACCACAACCTAAAGCTTCCTTCTTACCACCTTGCATATATCCCATAGCATATGATTTGGAATCAATACCACAACCTACTGCTAAAGCAAATACAGCCTTATTAGCACCGAATAACCATTCACAGTACATATCAGTATGGTAGTGACCTGTTACTGTACTCTGCATATCTCTTTTAGCTGCTGTACGAGCCTTAGATGATTTATGACCGTGCACATATCTCACATCGTCAATAATAACATCTGTAACCCATTTCCAATTAGGTGTACCTAATACTTCATTGTAATTCTTAATCCAATTAGAAGGTATAGCTGATGTCTGTGCCTTACGCATAATGATAGCATCGTGATTACCTACAGTTACATAAGCATCAGGGAAAGCTTTATACCACTTACGAATACTCTTAACAGCTAAATCAAGCTCTCTACCACCACCTAATCCATCTGCGTCTGTCTCGTGATACGACGAATAGTGATTGTCGATTATGTCTCCAATAAACACAACCTTATTACAGTCGTACTTTTTATAGGTATCAATACAGAATTGTAGGTAATCCTTTCTTTCAAATGGTGCGTGTACATCTCCAATAACTAATACTCTGTTAGATGTGTCTGCTCGTAGGTTGTTAATAACCTCCTGTTCTTTTACAGATAACCTTGCTCTCTGTCCTACAGGTTTTAAATTTGGTTTTCTTTGTTTTCTATTTTTCATCTTGATTATATTGATTATAAATTTTTTCTAACTGAGCAACAGTCTGTCTAACACAAGCAGAGCAATTAGATGGTTGTAGTCTCTTACTAAATACTCTGTTGTATATTTTTAAAAGCTCTCTCTGCTCTACTCTATTAACCTGAGTAATCTTCTTATCGAAGAAGTCAGATAAATAATTATACTCTTGCTCTTCTAAGCAATTAACGACCTTATAGCTTAACATCTTATTCAATGCTTCTTTTCTTTCGTCACATCCACAATCCTCTCCAAACATAGACTTAACTATTTTTTTGATACCTGTGACTTCTGTAATCTTCTCAACAGTATCACCTAACCCCTTAGATTCCTTAGCCTGTTGCTTGTCAAACTTAGCCTTCCACTTCTTGTAAGATTTAGTTCTCTTGTCTTTTGGTGCTTCTTTCATAATTATTGGTTTTTTTTAGCAATATAATTATCATATTGCTGTTTAAATTTAGATATTATAATCTCCTTATATTTTCTCGTTGAGTTATAAAGACTACTTGTGCCTATATTGGCACGTTTACTAATACTTCTAAGGGAGTGGTCTGTCGTAAAATAAGCTATAAACATATTCTTATGATAGAACTCCCAAGAATTAACCTCCTTGAATATTGCGTTTAGCAAATCATCAAGTTCTTTCTCTTCATTAAGGTACTCATACGATATTGACAAGTCCTCTTCTGTTTCCGATAGGGATTCGTTAAACATTGTAGATGAGTTATATACCGTCTTTTTCTTTTTAGCATCTATATACACAGAACGTAATGTCATATAGAAGTAGAAAGTATTAACATCGTCATCACCGTATGAGATATTCTTTCCTTTTTGCAGGTAATTGTGAAATTTTATATAAGCATCCTGCACGTAATCTTCTGCTAATGATTCATTACAACCCATACCTTTAATACAATTTATCCAATCATCGTGCTTTCTTGCCAATATCTCTAATTCTTTACCCATAACCTTTTTTTTAAGTTTAAGTAAATATACCTAAAACATTAGCCTTTACCACGTAAACTTATTAACACTTGTGATAATAACTTCTACTCTTGGATTCTCTTTATCGTATTCTGTAGGTAGTAGTGTTTCTGTTTTCACGTAATCATCATTATCATCTTCCCAACAACCGTATTCTGTTATAGCGTCTAATAAGAACTTAGATGTTACTGCAATTACATTCATCTTATCTAAGCGTCTTTTAGAGCCTTTAAATACCTGATAAGTGATATCTACAGGTGTTTCTATAGTAACTCCCTCTAACTGCTCTCTAAGAGCTTCTTTATACTCTCTCTTAACGTTATTACTAACTAAGTAATGTAGGTTTCTGTATGAGTTCATATTGATATATACTCTTCTGTCTTTTTTAGTCTTTCTCGGTAGGTCTATGTATAGTGGGCAAATTATCTTCATTAGTATCTCATTTTTTGTTGGTAATTATTTTGTTTAGGTGCATCAGGAACTATAACGTCTACATCATCTAATATTACAGGAAAGCCTAACTTGTCTACTGTAAAAGCAAATGGTTTAAAGCTGAAGTTTCTACTTCTCTTGCACTTAACACCTATAATACTGTCATCTCCTTCATTTGCAGTAAGTAGCATCTCTGTCTCGCATTTCTTGGTTAAAAACGAACCTAAATGCCCTGTGCTTTTCTCTGAATTGTGGTTTAAGTGAACAACCAATATAATGTGACAGTCATAAACACTACTCCAAGTCATTATCTTTTGGACTATTACATTAGACTCTTCAATGTTATTTACATCACTAACTAAGTCAGCAATACCATCAATTATAACAAGCCCTATATCGCTCCCTTCTTCAGTTAATTGCTTCAACTTATACTCAAT
>ENA-OSIY01001073-OSIY01001073.1-marine-metagenome-genome-assembly--contig:-NODE-1073-length-14934-cov-13.185165_pt1 | contig 14934 bp, 34 predicted proteins | sample MGYA00237884_ERZ534233 | MGnify/ENA primary metagenome ERZ534233 (study PRJEB26412, sample SAMN06343840) | marine metagenome | isolation source: estuarine water | place: USA: Columbia River Estuary... | reverse complement strand
ACAAATATACAACAAATAATTGAATTATCCTAATTTATGATGTAGTATTTCCGTACATTCCACCTGAGAAGTAACTACCTAAATTACTTAGATTTGCTATTCCACCAACACCCATTAAATTAGTTAATCCTTGATAGTTAAATGTGTATGGTGTTGTGTTATTTGCAGCTACTGTTGTTGAAGTAGGTACTGAAGTTACTGAAACTTGTGTGTTTGCAGGTGGTGTAAATTTAGTTGGAGTTACTGCTACTTGACCTGTTCCTGTTGGTGGTGGTGGTGTTATAGTAGGCGTTGAAATTCCTAAAACACCTCTATATACTGATAACGCTGTAGATGTAACATCTTCTTGTGAACCAGCTACTTGTACATTTCCGATTACATATGTAGCCGTAGCTTTAGATAGTAAATACGAATCTTCAAATAATGGTTGTGATAAGAAACCCTGTGTTTTATATAATGCCTCAACTCTATTAAAGACTTGAGCTTGGTATTCTGAAAATATAACTGAACCATCAGCTGCTATAGGTTGTGCTGGTGGTGCTGCTAATGGTGAAGGTAACACAGACGGTGCTGCTGCTGCCGCTGGTTGTGCTATTTGAGGCGATTGGGCCAAACTAACTTCCTTTTGTGGGGCAAGTGATGCCTGTGATGCCATTGATACGTTATTGTTACTTGGTGCTGCTGCCATAATTAATCCCTTAAATGTTTTATTCTTTTATATAAATATGGAAATATTTTAAATTACACTAATTCCACATATCTTCTTCATCTTTATCTTCTCTACCAAAATCACCCCAATTATCTGGAGTATCATTATTAGAGAAATTATCTTCTATAATATCTTCATTTGTATCATCTACTAATGATGTAGCCATTGATATAATGTTATCCACAAATGCTTTATGGATTGGGTTTGTATTATCTATATCAATAGTACGTCTACTACCATCTGAAGTGATTATTATAATAAAATCTTCTTCAACAATAATATTTTCTATTTCATTCATTTGATTCATCCTCGTTGGGAAACATTCTAATGAATGGTTTATTACTATTTAGATACCAATCTTCCCACATAGTATCTTCTTTACTTCTAAATCTTTGTTTTAACACCCAGATTGCGTATCTGATTTGTTTCATTAACTTTTTTAACAATTATTCTCCCTTTTTTAAAAATATAAAATACGAATCAAAAAAGATTCGCCCTGTTTGTTTACTTAACTTTGTTAAATCCATTTTAAAGAATTCCTTCTTATCAACAAACTTAATTTCATCATGTTCAAGTAATTTTGCTTTACCACTCAACAATCTTATAATCATTGGAGTGAATTCTATATTTTCTTCATTAAGGGTTCTAAGTTCGTGAAGAGGTTTGATATCAATATCTAACTCTTCTTTGAACTCCCTAATAATTGTTTCATCAATTGTTTCTCCTTCTTCCATCTTACCACCAGGAAATTCCCATTTACCTGGCTGATGTTCGTTGGTTAACTTTCTTTTACCAATTAAAACCTTGTCATTCCATATCAGAATTCCGCAAACTACTTTCAAACTCATCTTCATCAGATATCATCTTACACAACCTATCCCAAATAAGTATTGTCATTTTGGGATTCTTATTTAAAGGAATAAGAATACTAGCGTATTGAAACATTTCTTTTTGTTTAACGGGCTTAGTATTATCAAATATTGTATTTTCAAACATTAATTTTAACACTCTCTTTTTCCTTTTCAAATACTTTGTTTATTACTTTATTACTAACACCGAAATGTTTTAATATCATACTCATATGCTTTCTACTAACAAAATCAGGTCTAACACCTGTTTTAATTATATTGGTGAAATCTGTATCTTCGATTTTACCCATTTTTTCTGAGGTCATAATATAAGCCCAACTCCAAGGGCCTTCAGTTACTGTAACCCAAGCTTCATTTCTTTCTACTGAATAAGTTATTACCTTATCCATTTTCTTCATACTACTTTTCATTGTACTGCTTTTATAATAAGTATTGTTTAATTTGTACTAATATACAAACTAATTATTGATTTTCCAAATTTAATCCTAATTTTTTTTTCTGTTCTTCATTTAATTCATCTAATGTTATTGGTTTACCAAAATGATTACCCAATGTACTCAACACCTGTTTTCTTTGATGTGGTGTTCCATACTCCCATACATAACATAGTTTGCTTTTAAAATCTTCAATTTCAGATTGTAATGAATTAATTGAATTATTCATTAACTCAACATCTGATTCTTTATAATCAAATTCAACTTTATTATCAACAGCCAAATCAATCACACCTAATAAATCATTAGATTTGTATCTTTGATTTAATTCCTTAAATTCTTCCTCATCACCACCTTTATCAGGATGTAATTGTTTTGCTGCTTTCTTATATATATCTTTTACACTTTCATCAGCTTGTATAGTTTTATTTTTACCTTCTTCAATGGGAACATCTTTTTCTATATTACCATCTCTCTTAATAATATTACTAAACTCTTTCTCAAATGAAATTGTCAACTCAGAGTGTTGTTCTTTGAGCTCATCCAAATCCATTTTAAGATATTTGTACTGATATACTAATTTTTTAAGATTTTTCATCTGTTTCGGGCTCCATTACTACCATACATTCAGTAGTAAGTAGTGTACCCGCAACAGAAACCGCTTTCTCAATTGCTGTTCTAGTTACTTTTGTAGGGTCTACAACACCAGCTTCAATTAAATCACCAAACTCTTCGGTTCTAACATCATAACCCACATTTGAGTTATTTGCTAATGGTGAGTTTAATTTCTCAATCAATGAATCTGCTGATATCCCTGCGTTTTCTATGATTGCTCTGAATGGTGATTCACATGCTGAATACACAATATCTACACCAATACCTCTATCAGTTGATAATCCACTAGGTCTATCGGTTTGGTTCTTTGAATGAATCAGTGCAACTCCACCACCAGGAACAATACCTTCTTCTAATGCAGCTTTTGTTGATAAGATAGCATCATCTACTCTATCTTTCTTCTCTTTCAATTCTACTTCAGATTCTGCTCCTACTTTGATAACCGCTACACCACCACTTAGTTTTGCCAATCGGTTTTCTAATTTCTCTTTTTCAAAATCAGATTCAACCTTTAGTTTTTCAGTTTTGATTAATCCAATACGAGAGTTAATAGATTCTTCCGTTCCATGTCCACCAATGATTGCTGTTTTCAATTTATCTGATACTACCTTATCACAAGTTCCAAAATGTTCTTCTGATACTTCTTCTAATGTAACACCCAATTCATCACCAACAACAGTTGCTCCAGTCAGAGCTGCTATATCTTTTAGAATCTCTTTTCTTTCAGCACCAAAGCCAGGAGCTTTTACTGCTAAACATTTCAAAGTTCCTCTAGCTGCGTTCACAACCATACTTGCCAATGCTTCACCATCTACATCATGAGCTATGATTACTATTGGTTTGTTGTTCATTGATGATGATTCTAAGATTCCTAAAATATCATCCATATTTGAAATTCTACCATCAAATAATAAAATATTAGGTTCATCTAACATACTAGCTAATTTAGATTGATTATTCATAAAGAAGTGAGATAGATATCCTTTATCGAATTCTAATCCTTCTACAATCTCTAATGATGTATCATTTGAATTTCCTTCTTCTACAGTTACCACCCCATCGTTACCTACTTGATGGATTGCTTCTGATATAATACCACCAATTTCTTCATCACCATTTGCTGATATTGTAGCGATGTTCTTAACCGCATCATTTGATTTGATATCTTTAGATACTACATCAATTAGATTCTTAACAACTTCTTTAACACCAATCTGCATACCTCTGTATAATTCGATTGGATTAGAACCCTTCTCAACCTGCTTCATACCTTCATTAAAGATATGTTGAGCTAATACTGTAGATGTTGTTGTACCATCACCAGCATTATCAGCAGTTTGTTGAGATGCCTCTTTTATAATCTGTGCTCCCAAATTCATTGATGAATCTGAAAACTCAATTGATTTTGCTACAGTTACACCATCTTTCGTAATATGAGGTGCTCCCTCTCTTTCGATGATTACATTTCTACCTCTAGGGCCTAATGTAACTTTTACTGCATCTGCTAATTCGTTTACACCTTTAAGTAGTTTCTCTCTACTTTCTTTTCCGTGATATATTTCTTTACCCATAACTTGTTATCCGTTTACTTTTTGATTAACTGAATTTAATATTACCAAACATTTGTCTAATACAGGAGATACCGTTGGTACATCCGATACTTTGATATTTGCTTGTTGTGCTAATGTATATAAAATGTTTACATCATTAGCATCTAATTGTGGAAGTGTTTCTTCCTTTTGAGTTGTTTCTACTTTTTTTGCCATAACTTATTCTTCTTTTTTATTTGATTTAATAGTTTCTTTTGCTTTCTGAATTTGTTCTACTCTCCATTGTGGTTGCCCACCTCTTAGATTACCTTTTAGATTATGAAAACAATTGTAACATAAAAATCTAAGGTTCTCTATAATATGGTCTTTCCAATTATCATTAATATGGTCTAATATCAATGGTACTTTATCATCTGTAATACGTTTTTCATCATACCCACAATTATGACAACAAGGTTTAAAATCTACCTTATCTGAGTTATTCAATAATCTGTTCTTTAACTGATGTACTGAATAATTTGGGTATTTACCTTCTAATATATCTTTAAGTGCGTACTTACCCTTTGTGATATTATAGGGTTTCTTAACACCCTTACCTCTTTTATTCTTTTGTAAATCCCAAAGATGTTTACCACTTTCAGAATCTATGTATCTCTTAGAATACTTTTCATATGTTGTAAGTGATATGTTAAGGAATCTAGCAGCACCACTATTGGATTTGGAGTTCTTCATCGCATACCGAATCTGAGCTTCAGTTAAGTTGAGAGGTTCTCTTCCCCTACCCAACACAAATCCATTTGGCATTACATCACCTTTTTTCATTTACTTTTGTATTCTTTATATAGTTCACGATAATCAGTTGATGAAAATATAAACTTAATAATTGTTATTGTAAAAAAGGTTTCTGCGAATGTGAATTGAGGTAATAAGAATTTAGGGGATATAATACAATTCCAAACTAACCAAGTTGGTAATGTATAAACGGTAACCCAAAATACTACTACTGATATTAAAAATAATATCGCTATTAATTGATACTTCATAACTTCTTTCATTTATATATAAGTATTAAACTTTATATTTAAAATGTAAACTTTCCAAAAATTGGAAATCTTTTTTTGATAATAGGTAATTTTCTTCACCAAATTTCTCTGTAAGTTGATGCAATCGTTTCCTATCTCTCCATTGTGGAATACCTTTCATATTACCACTTGAGTAAACTACTTTATATATTTCATTCAACAGATGTTTTTGTTGATTCCAAATACTTTCATATACATCGGTTACATTCTTCATTTCCAAAAAATTTGAATTGCTATTAACAATAAACATAAACCTAAAGATACTCCTGTTTTCATAGTGATACCTTCACTAAAAAAATAACTCGTAAATAATGCGTATATAACCATACCAACTCCAAATCCTATAAATCTTCCTGGCCACAATAATCCATCAAATCCATTTACAGTATATTTGGTGGCCCATATGTATAAAAAAGATATAGGTATTCCACAACACGCCAATAGGAATGTATTATCTTTAAACCACTCCCATTTAAACTGTCCATTTAGTTGAAACCAAACTGCGATGTGTCCTATGAAGAACCACATCATTCCTATTAAAATATTACTATTCATCTTTATCTTTTTTTTCGTAGGCCTTTGGTGATGGCATTCCTGAATAATGACACCACTTCTCATACTCATACTCTTCATCAGAATGTTGGTTTTCAGGATGAAGTACATCATTCCCCTTCTCCATTTCTTCTTCTATGTATTGTTTTGTTTTACTCATATTATACTAATATACAAAATTAATTTTACTTATCCAAATATTTCTTACACCATTTTTTGTAAAATGAATCTCCTATACCCATCTCTAAGATTTTTGCTCCTTCGGGTATGTACTTTTTAGAACGCTCATTATTAACTTTATCTATATGAGCGTCATATACCACCACCTTCGGTTTTCTACCTCTGAAGGGGATGTAAACAACTGTAGTACAGTTCATATTAAAAATCTATGTTTTCGGATTCCAGTGCCATTTCTTTATCAAATTCAGAACCATCTGATAAATTTTGTAATTGCATCATATCGATGTACTCATCGGTTGTTATGTAACCACCATTAACACCTACCCATAGGGATATTGCTAATTCATTTTTTTGAAACGTTTTAATCATTTTTTATTATTTTAGTTAATATCGAATACTTCCATTAAACTTTTTACGGTATGACCACCCTCACCACCGAACTTCAGTAGTTCACCACCGAATTCACCAGCTCCATTGGCTGTTCTATCATCTATCAGATAGTGTCCATAATTTAGGTTTTTGTTGTGAGATAGAATTACTCTTTTGAATGCAGATGGGATGTGTTTTTTAACCCACTCTACCTTATCAGAGGCCGCGGTGGCGTTATACCAAGGTGATGTAGATAATATGTAACAATCATATCTCTCATCATTTACCATTTGTTCCCATAGGGAAATCATATCTAAATTTGGTTTCATTGTACTGAATATATCAGGAACTTTATCGTAGTTCCCTTTGTACAATTCTAAATCAAAATGATTAAGTTGGTCAATCCCACTTTGGAAGTTAACCAAAACACCATCCATATCGAAGTAAACTATTTTTCTATTCATTCGTTGTTTTAAAGGTTAGTACTCATCTTTTTACAGTACTAATATACGACTTTTTTTTGGATTTACCAAATTTTAATGTTAAGAAATTGTTAAATCTTTACTTGCCTTGTCCTCTATACTTCTTCTTATAATGTTTAGAATTCTTTGAGTTTGAAGTCTTACATTTAGAATGAATACCTGGTCTTTTCTTTTTGTGTTGTTTTGTATGTTGTGATGCTATTACTCTTGCCATAACTTTATTTTATATATTTCTGTATCTTCTACGGTTACTCCATAGAACTTTTTTACTATTTCCCAAATATGTCAATCTACTAACTCTTTGATTGATGGAGTTCCTCTCTCCTTGTATTTGAGGTGTACCATTGTTTTGTTGGTCAGTCATTAACTCCAGATTGCTCCTGCGATTGTTTGAATTAGAGCATCCTCAGATGATACATCTGTTGCTGAACCACCATCTTCTACATATCTCCAAATATTTCTTTCTGCATTAGCAGTGATTGGTAATTGGTCATCCTCTGTATCATCAAGTGATATTTTTTCCATAACGTGAATACCAGGATTACCCGCATTTGTTGTTGATGCCGCTGATGAATCTGCCTTTGGATATACAGTTGCTAATACTAATTGTGTTGTTTTTGTAATTGCCATAATTTTTCTCCTAAAATTTTATATTAATAAATATGTTGTTTTTTTTAATTAAGTTTAATTGGTTGATAAATTCTACCATCTTTGATTTGTTTATCCATTGGATATACTACAAGATTAGTTGATAATTCTTTTGGAATCCATTCTGAATTAGGGATATGAGTTTTCTTAAATGATTGATGTACTATTTCACCATCTATCTTTTTAATTTCTTCACCACCCAATTCCGTCATAATATGATATCTTTTAAATCCCTCTGTTTTAGGATATTTAAAGAAATCTAAATTATCATAATGTTTAATATCAAGAAAGAAATTGTGTTTATTTAAAGCCAACTCCATACCTTCTTTCATAATCTCATACAATTTCATATAATCATAGATTGGTCCTGTTATACAAATATCTACATCATCTGTATTATTCCGGTCTATTACATACTTACCACCTAAGTAAAATTTGTAATCTCCTAAATCTAATTCTTTGAAATCTTTAATCCACCCATTTACCTTTTCAATAGGAATTGGTGAGTACCACACTTTAGTGGTTTCTACAGGCCCTAATTTGTAATAGAAAGATTCAATCATAACTTAATTTTAAACAAATATACGAAATTATTTTGAAAGTACCAAATTAACCACCACGTTTTTTAACTACAGGTGGTCTTGAGTTACGTGTATTTGTATTTCTATTAATAGATGGTTTAGAATTTCTATTAATAGATGGTCGGTTGTTGTTAACAGGAGGCCTTACATTATTGTAAGATGGTCTGTTATTATTATTTATTATGATTGTATTGTTGTTATTGATTCTTGGTTTGTTTACTACCACAGGTTTTCTATTGGTATTAGTACGAACTCTATTTGAGATGTTAGATGTTAAACTACCTCTTCTACTTGCGTTGTAAACTACATTATAACCCCTATTACTAAATGGCCCTACGTTCCAATTATTAAATGATGAATTGTAGTATGAGTATCCCCAACCATTCCAATGATTCCAATGATTCCATCTATTCCAATGATTCCAACCATACCCATATCCATACCCAAATGGATAATCAAACCAATTAGAAGATGACCACATTTCATATGGGCTATTGAATCCATATCTCCAACCTCTATCTAAACTCCAATAATATTGAGCCACAATACCATATGGTTGTGAGTTCCAATATCTTTGTAAATCTAATCTGAATCTGAAATCTCTGGCTAATTTACGTCTGAGTTGTGTTTCTGATTCTATAATTTCAACATCACCATAGATTGAATCTAATTGAGCTGTGGTGTTGAGTGTATTGTACTGGAATTGTAGTGAGGAACACCCACTTAGAATTACTATTACTAAGAATAATACAATATTTCTCACTTTACCCTATTATTATTTCTCACTTTTATTAATGGTTTGGTCTAAATCAAGTGTTGCAGGTGCGTTCTTTCTAATCCAACTATATAATTGTGATTTCCATTGTTTTTCAGGAGTAATACCACCACCTTGTTTTTTTACTGAAAGTGATACGAAATCAGATACAACACCAACTTTTTCACCTTTTCTGATAGTTGGTTGAATGTGGTATATTGTGTTTTCTGAGTTATTTAAAATAACATCAATTCTACCATTTAATCCTTTTGGTAATATTTTGGTTAAAACACTCCATACTGTTTTACCAGCACCTTCATGTGTATCTAATAAAATATCATCTGGTACAACTCTATCTCTCTTTTTGTTTCTATCAACAGCAATTTGATAATTAGTTAGTACCCAAATAAGGTGAATGCTTTTAGAATCATATCCAGTAGAGATTAACGGTTCGATTACATCTGTAATTGATGATACTTTCTTAGCGGTAATATCAAACAATAGATTTGGTAAAGTTTCTTTGTTCTCTTTACCACTCAACATTGCGATTAACCACTTATCTTTTAATCCCATAGCATCTACGATATAATGTAGTGATGCTACGTTGGTTGGATTCTTTAAATCTTTTGAGATATCTGAAATACTTAATCCTTTACCTAATACAAATTCTTCAATGTGTTCTTTTGGACTCATTCCTTTAGGATTCTTTTTAGGTGGTTTTGTAGATAATTTCTTACCATACTTCTTATACCACTTATCAATTGAGAATTTATTTAGTTGGTCTAACCTACCAACTGCTTTCTTCATCTCATCAACATCTCTTACTTTGAATCCCGCGGCATCTATGAAGTTATCTTTTGCAAATCCTTTACCACTACCAGCTCCACCTGCCATAAACACTACCTGTCCATACGCAGCTCTGTTTGAGAATGTGATTAGTTTTTCATCTAATTGTTCTTCGTTCTTTACACAATTTGGATATGTTTTACCAAATAGTTTTTTTGTCTTACGTTTAGGATGTATCTTATAACCCTTCCAACACTTTTCTAATAAATTCTCTACTACTTCATCATTTTTGAAATGTTTTTTAAGTATATCCTCAACATCATTATAATCTTCTTTATCTATTTTTGATAATTTATCTAATATATCACTTAATGAACCACTAAGTAATTCTTTAGGAAAATCATCTCCATGATGTTCTTTCTTCAATCTACTTTTCTCAGCTCTACCTCTATTTTTCTTTTCAGATTCGAACCCTACAATCTTACCACCTTTATGTGAAGCATCTTTACCATCACCATTACCATAAGTACCTTTATCTCTATTGTACTTATTTAGTTCAGCTCTATACTTCTTTGCTTTCTCAGATTTTCCGTACTTTTCGTACTCTTTCTTATAATCTCTCTTAGCAGTTTCATCAACTCTACCATTGATAGTAGTTCTAATTTCTTTTTGTATAAATTCTAGTAAATTCATTTGTTACCTTTATATGGGAATTTTTTATTAAGATAATCTTGTCTTTTATTACACCCGCAATCTTCTTTTCCTAACTTATGGGCAATCTTTTCAGCAAGTACATCCAACTTAGTAGCTGATGTTACCTTTTTTATTGAATCACCTAAACCTTTTGATTTACTCATAATCACTCTCTATTTTTAGATGTAATCCTTCACTAACCATACCCTTATATAATTCACGTACAAGTTCTTCATCATCGGATTCTTTAACTAAACATTGTCCACTATTGTGTACAATACTAGCTATAGAACAACCCTGCATATAAGGATAATTTAAATATTTTTGAATCACTTTAGTAACGTGTTCAAAAGAATTAACATCATCATTTAGTATAAATAGTTTCATATATTAAAAACTGATTCAAATATTCTTATTGTGTCCACCAAATCATCTAATTCACATATTTTTGCTTCTATAGGTCTATCGTTATCCATAACATAAACCAACCAACCACTAACGGATTTTACTTCCGGTGATATTTGTTTTACTAATATTTTCATTCATATTCTCCAAATCTTTTATCATCGAATGAATATGAGCACATTTCTCATATTGTTCGATGTCTGTAAAGTAAGTTAATAACAGATTTAATAATTCGTTTTTCATTCTGTCATCGAACTCATACCCCCATTTAAAATTCTTTTTACTTAGAATTCTAAACGCAGATTCCATTACTTCTCTTTCGTAGTTCATTGGTTATAAATATGGTTTTAAAATTAGTGAATTAGTTTATTTACATATTTTTGTACTTCTTCATCAATATGTTCCCTAACTAAGTGGGTTTTTATTCTAACATCAGGATATTTTGATTTAAGTTTATCTACTGCTCTGATGTTCTTAGATGAATCATCCATAAATGCAATATCAGTATATCCTTTTTTGATGTGTTTCTCAATCCAATCTGATTTATCTTTTGGATTGTTACTTCCTAATGCTACTACATACACATCCATACCGAATTGGTCTTTAAAGAATTTTGTAACAGGATATGCTAGTTTTCTAGCGGTAAGTATCGTAACTTTTTTATTAGGATTATCCAACATTCTTTGTAAAAGTTTAAAGTTCTTTTGGATTACCTTTGGATTGTTCAACATTTTGTTGAAATCTCTAAAATCAAAAACATCGGTTGTTTTAGAATTATACTTTGCATATTCTGCTGGGTCTAACTTACTTTCAGAACCATCTTTATGTTTTACATATATAAAGGCATCTGATTTGGCGAGAGTATCATCAAAATCAAAAACTCTGAGTATTCTACCTTCAGTCACTATCTGTGATTCTGTTTTAAATACTTTATTTATAAAATCTATCTTCTTCATAATACCCTAATATACAACTTTTATTTGAATTATCCAAATATTTTAACAATTATTTTAGTACTGAGTGTAACATATATATCACCAATCCTGTTATTAAGAGTTCCATTAACCCTTTACTCTCACCTTCACCAAATTTATCAACAATCTCTATTGGTTGTTCAATTGGGTTTTGTGTTGGTTTTGATGATGCACAATTAAATGATAATAATCCCACTAATGATAATACTATAAATTTCTTTTTCATTTCTAATCCTCATTAGAATGGTAACATCGTCATACCAACTTTATTTAGTAGAAACTCCATAATAACTACAAATGTTATTCCACCTACTATTTGCCATGCCCAAAATTGCCATCCAGTTAAACTTTCTTGCCATTTACGAAACTTACTTCTCTTAGCCCACTCATATAATCCTAACTTAGAGTTGATTTTATTTGCCCACCAACCCATATCAAATAGGTTACCGAACATAATTAATATTTTTCTCATATAGATACCTTCTGATTCTGAGTTTTGAAATCTTTCTTTCTCATCACAGTTTTAGCTATCACTTTGTTAGCTTGTTTCATAAAAGGTATATTGATATTGGTTCTATCATCTGATGCTACTACTTGATTGTATGTATCTAAGAATGATAAAAACTCTTTTTTCTTTTTAGATAATCTTTTGAAGAATCCGATTAACTCTGCTTTTGATATCTCTTTATCATTTCTTGGGTCATTTAACCTATCAAAGAAATGTTTATCTGTTAATACTACATCTACTGGATTGAGTTTCTTATCAGCGAATGTATCTATTTGTTTTAAATCACCCATTGGGATTTCATTGATTGTAGATTCTATTACTTTAGAATACTGAGAACTATTACTAGGTCTACCATTACCATCTCTTTTTATAATAGGAAGTCCTGCTGTTTTAGAATCATCAAAAGTTTCTTGTGGTTCATTATCATGTCCACATTTGTGGCAAATATATAAATCATTACCACCCTCAGCAACTTCCCAACTCCAGCCACAATTACCACAATCTATAGTAGCTCCAATTGAAGCTTCATCTACTTTGGGTAATATTCTAAATTTCATTAGTGGTTTGTTGTTAATGGTAATATCACCTTTTTCGTTCTTACCGATTGATTTAACAACGATTCTTTTATTTTTGAACTTACCACCTAACACAGTATCACCTACGTTAATTGGTACGTTTATATCTTCTGTTAATGAACTTGCAATATCATTATAAAGTTCAATTGCTTCATCTCTTTTTAGATTTATTCTATGAATTGGAATCTTAACATCATCCCCAAATTTGTAAATAGCCGCTGCCCATCGATGGTGTCCATCTATTATGTAATTATCCTTAGATATGATTAAAGGTTTCATATCAGTTGGTTTACTATATTTCGCAGCAATACCCTTTACTTTATTTGGTATGAGTTCTACTTGTGATTCTTTTAACTTTCTAGCTGAAACTAATCCTTTTGTTACCTTTACTTTAGATTTAGCCATAGAAAGTGCCTTACTCAAATTTTGAGTATTCACTTGTGGCATATTTTTTCTACTATATAAAGGCATATTTCTATTCCTACTCTGTTAGTTATAAATCAACATTAGATTTTCTTCCGAAAGATTTAGTTTCATTTAACTCAATCATCAATATCTATTTTTTAGATATCATCGAGTTTTCAGAACCATTAACTTCTTCAAGGGATTCTACGACCCTTGCTATCTCTTCTCGTACTATTTCTCTAATCTTTTCCTTACTTCCATCAGTTATGGTTTTATTACCATATTTCTTTTCTAGAAGATTAACTAATTTTTCTATGTTTGCCATTATAATCCTCTTTGGTTAAAAGTAGCCACTTGGACTAATTTATTTCTTCTTTGTTGTTCCATCTTGAACTGTCGCATACCTTCATTCATATCCTTTTCGTATAGGGATTTGTTCTGAGGATTCGAAATCCAATCTTTCCAACCGTATTGTCTTATATTGTTCATACGATTATAAATATGTAAATTTTTGGAATAAAGGTTATTTGTTACGTTTTCCTTTATGAGAATCTATTCTATCTAAGATTTCATTGAGTAATTCATTTTTTATGAACCCAGCCATTGAAGCGTTTTTGAGAGCTGATACCATTTGGAATACCATAAATGGTGCTATAATTGTTTCGGATAACCAAGATGTACCCTTAAAACCTAATTCTATTGATAGTATAACAGTTAGTATTACTACCCATGCAAACATATTTTTCAAAACTTTTAGAGCTTTATAGGTTTTAAAACCTTCTCGTTTCATTCCCGCTATAACTCCAAAAAAACCATCTAATAACAGAACTAACATTACTGCCATATATTGTTCTGCGTTACCCATAGTTACATCCATAAGATATGATGCTATAAACGCACATCCTGATGATAATCCCATACCTATCATTAGATAGGTGTTTTTCAATACAACCATATTGTTTTCCATTATTTATAAACTTTTTTGAACTATGTTGTTATTTTTTTGCGAACTTTTCTATTCCTGCAATTCCGAAACAGCCCAATGTAATCCAAACAAATGAATTATATATGAACTCGTTAATTACTAAGTCTTTTCCGAAGTATCCAGTAGTTAAGTCTACTACTGCGAATACAGTCATTACTGCGAATGACATAAACCCTATTACGTTTTTTTCATTGATGTCGTTATCATCCTTAAAAATATTCTTAAATGCCATCCATTCTCTCCTAATATATTTAAACATAATGTAACTCCTTTTGTATAATGATAAGTATGGTGAATATTAGAATCCGCTCAGAATTATCTCATCTATTTTTTCTTGAACTTCTTCTCTAGTGGCGGCCATATGAAAACTAATATCAGCCTGATAACGTTTCTTTTCTTCATCGTACTGAAGAATTAATATTGTCGGTACTACTACTATTTTATATTTCTGTTGTAGTTTAGGTTTTTTAGCTATATCTATGAATTCTATCTCCACCTCATCTAAATCTTCAATCCATTCTACATCATTAGTACTATTCCAACCAGCGTTAAAATGCATTACTACTACTTGTGCACCTAATAGGTTAGTTAATAGTAGAAATATCGTTACAAATAAAAACTTTTTCATATAAACCCTTTATCTAAGTTTGTCTATTTTTTCTTCTAATCGTTTGAAATCTTGTTTCAACTCTTTTACATCCTCTTGAGTAGTCATAATTGTTTGTCTAATCAATTGGTCTTTCATATCATATTCCATACGAGTAACATCTGGTGGTGG
>ENA-OSIY01001071-OSIY01001071.1-marine-metagenome-genome-assembly--contig:-NODE-1071-length-14941-cov-6.348224_pt1 | contig 14941 bp, 20 predicted proteins | sample MGYA00237884_ERZ534233 | MGnify/ENA primary metagenome ERZ534233 (study PRJEB26412, sample SAMN06343840) | marine metagenome | isolation source: estuarine water | place: USA: Columbia River Estuary... | reverse complement strand
TAATGATACGGCGACCACCGAGATCTACACCTCTCTATTCGTCGGCAGCGTCAGATGTGTATAAGAGACAGGCTACAGAGACAGCATTACTGCCTTTTTGTTTAGCTACACTGATAGTTACCATAGGATATTTATCTTGTAGTGCAGTATTTACCCCATTTGCATATTCTAACCACTGATAACTTTTTGGTTCTGAAGGTCCATCGCGTATTTCGGCAATGTCTTTTAGCAAAACCATTTTTCCATTGATGACGTTCACTACAATGCTATTTAAAGACTGCAAATCACGGATGACATCTCCAGACTCAATCACAAGTGTATTTTGTCCAAGTGATAATTCGCCATGTCTGGCAAGTTGATTCGATTGCGCCAGAGCATCCACCACATTCATTACACTAGTTTGGCGGGCAGCGAGTGCCTGTAAATCAAGCAATACTTGTATGCTTCTTGAGCGGCCACCTACTATGTTGACCTCACTGGTATTGGGCAGACTTTGAATAACGGTCGATACTTCTTGTGCCATTCTGCGAAGTTCATAATCAGAATAGAGATCGGGTGAGGTGCTATAAAGGCCAACTATCAGTATTGCAACATCGTCAACTTCAATGGGTTTAACAATCCAATTCGCCACAACGTTGGGGATTTTATCTTGATTAGAATACAGTTTATTGTAGGTGTTGATTAATGCTCGTTCTCTGTCTTCACCCACATTAAATCGTAAGGTGACATTCAACGTTCCATCGTGTGATGCAGAGTAAATGTGTTCAATGCCAGGGACTTGTTTGAGTAGTTTCTCAAGTGGTACAGTAACTTGACGTTCAACTTGACGAGCAGATAGATTAGGCACATTCACCCACACATCAATCATAGGCACCACTATTTGTGGCTCTTCCTCACGTGGCGTATAAGTGAGCGCAATAGCCCCTAAAAATAAGGCAACGATAAATACGAATTGAGGAAATCCTCCTTTTAAGGAATAGGCAACGAGTCTGTCTATTGGATGTTTTTTCATATCATTCAACTATTCGGTAACACAGAAAAACTCATACATTTTTTCGATTATTTGTGTCACTCTGATATCTGTCACCGAGTAAAATATAGTCTGCGCTTGACGTCGTGTCGAAACGAGCCCGGTTTTTCTCAGTGCCGCCAAATGCTGCGATAATGCTGATTGAGTAAGAGGTACTAATTGATTTAATTCATTCACTGAACATTCTTTGTCAACTAGGCTGCATAAAATCATTAGCCTATTTTTATTAGCTAACATTTTCAAAAATGATTCTGCCTCAGAAGCATTGGCTTTAATTTGATCTAGATCCAAGTTTGTTGACTCCGATTTGATTTACACTTGCAATATTATAATCATTATATTAGATTTTCCTAATATTAGAATCTGCTAATGTTAAAAGAGGTGTTAAATAAATATTAATCAAAGCTTGAGATTGGTCGCTGGGGTCATGATTTTAGTGTCGTTGCTACTGACATATTTGGTACATGCCAACTGGGTATATTTTACGATGTTTATTGCGGCAAATCTAATTCAGTCAGCTTTTACAAACTGGTGCCCGTTGATGACAATTATGAGGAAGATGGGTGTGCAGGATTAGTACTTTGAGAATAAAATTTAGGAACACATCTTAGCAGTGACCTTACATTTTATTCTTCCGACTTAGAGTTAATTATTGGTAACATTCGAAATAGAGCATTATCGTGCCTAATGTAGTGATGATATAATCCAGCGAGCACATGCAAACCAATAATATAATAACCAACAGTACCCACGGTCTTATGTACTTCTTCAATAGTTTTTGCTAGATGTTCATCTTCGGCAATCAATGTGGGTAACGTAAAGCCTAAAAATGAGATGCTTTTTCCTTCAGCACTTAAGATAAGCCAACCTGCAATTGGCATACAAATCATCAATATGTATAGAGCAAAGTGAAAAGCCTGAGCTAATAATCTATGCCATTTAGTTAAAGTAGATGGAGCATTAGGTGTGAGTGTTACCCACCTTGTGATAAGTCTTACCCACACTAATACAAATACGCTAAGCCCTAGCATAAAATGCCAAGTTTTAAGTGTGTCTCTTGACTCACTTCCTTTTGGGTAAATTTCTCGTAGTTCTATGCAGCTGTATACTGCAACGAGTAACAAGAACATGATCCAATGCAAAATAATCGACAACGTGGCATAAGGTTGCTGTTTGGTTAGATCCATTTATACCACCCCGTTTAGATTCTAATTTACATGATCCTGACAGCTAATACATCCTGCTTTGCACCATGTAATACTGAATTAGCTGTTGAACCCAACAAAAGTTTTAGACCGCTACGGCCATGAGTACCAATTACAATCAAATCTGCATCAATCTCATTTGCTAATGTATGAATTTCCTCAGCTGCATTGCCAATGGGTAAATAGAGTTGCTTTGGAGGTATATTATTGGTTTGGCCAATTTCTTCTAATCGCTTTTTTGCTTGTTTGTGGATATCTGCTACATAATCCCCCCCTACTGCAATAATATAGGGTTGAAAATAAGTGGTTGGCAACGTCACAAAGACAATACTCAGATAACTTGGGTTTTTGACAACACACAAAGCTCTTTCGAGTACTTGATCAAATTCAGAATAAATATCAATAGCCACTAGTATGCGTTGATAAGTTTTCATGTTTCTTCTCCAAATAGGTTATGTATGATTAGTTTTAATTCCTTTAATAAGCACTCCCAAAATTGAGTTGAGTTGAGTTCCAAATGTAATATGGCGTGCGAGAACAAATATCATTAATTTTAATAACTTTAGGCACTTAATTAAGCACCAAAAAAATACTGAATATTGACCAATATCATCTTTATTCTTAATTATCTCACCTTAGGGAAATACTAAATAATAAAAAGGTGATTTTTGTTTGAATCAATTCATTGCATGCTTTACTTGTTTGGTATGTTTACGGCTCGTAAAGGGTTGTGAACAAATATCTATCGCAACACTACTTTTTAACGAAGCAAAGTCCAAAATAGACAAGTACCGAAGCTGAACTGCAATAATGTTTCTATGTTGAAATCCAGCAAATATTCGACTCACAGTTTCTATCGCCATGCCTAAATAATTAGCGATATCAGTACGTGTCATGCTTAACATAAATTCGCGCCCCGATAAGCCTCTTTCAGAGAAACCCATGGATAAATCAAGTAAAAACCTGGCTACCTTTTGTTCGCTTGAACAGGTCCCTAAACACATCATCATTGCACTATCGCAAGCTAAACTATGACTCATCGATTGCAATAAACTGTCACGAAAGACAGAGCTTGTTTTTATCAAACTATTTATCTCTGATTCTTTGATTAAACATACACTGCTCGTCTCAAGAAAACGCACAGTTTGTTTATGCATATGTCCATTAAAACCATCTATTCCGATCATATCTCCTGGGTAATGAAACTTAGTGATATGTTCATCTCCTTCCCTGGAGGTAATAAAAGATTTGGCCGAACCCGAACGTAACACATAGATACCTTCAAAATGATCGCCCACTGAGAATAGGTTATCTCTGCGATGAAAAACCCGATGTGAATTATGCTGATGTCCGTTATTGGAAGCGTTAGTCTTCCCAATACAAATTTCCATCAATGATGCAGCGTTGTAATAATCATTTTGTGCTTGATATGAAGTCTTCATCTCGGTATTACCTCTAAATTAAGGAATATCAACAGACATAAAGCTTAATTGTCTAGCTGCCACTTTTACTCTAAGGTAAAATCATATACTTTAAATAGCCTCTCAAAATATTAGGAATATCGCCTAAATTACTTCGGGAACTACTTATATTGGATGTTGATAATGCCTAAAGATGATGAGTCAAACTTTTTCCAAATGTTGTCTAATAAGCCTTCTGGTCAAGGTACAATCAAAGATGCTAACCAAAGATTGATTGCATTACTTGATGCTGCAGTTGACGCTTTAGTTGTTATTGATGGCAAAGGCAATATCGAGATTTTTAATAGCGCAGCTCAAAAGATGTTTGGCTATTCAAAGCGAGAAGTTTTTGGTAAGAATATCAAAATGTTAATGCCTGATACGTTTAGTATTGAACATGATAAATACTTAGCATCTTATTTGACTTCTGGAGAGGAAAAAATAATTGATAAAGGTAGGAAAGTTAAGGGCAAAAAATCTAATGGTGAAGAATTCCCTATATTTCTGAGTGTTGGAGAAGTAAAAAATTCAAGCGATATACAGTTTGTTGGCATTATTCGAGATATCTCTGAACAAGAACAAGACAGAATTGATGCTCGTGAAAGTAGGGAACGTTTATCACATGCTTCCAGATTAAGTTCTATGGGGGAGTTAGCTGCAGGGATTGCTCATGAAATGAATCAACCTCTCTCTGCCATATCGAGTTATGCTCAAGCGTCCAAACGACTTTTACAATCCGACACACAAGATAACAAATTAAAGGTAGTCGCTGCGTTAGATAAAATTTGTGATCAAGCCATTCGCGCCAGTGAAGTAATCCATCGACTTAGAACCTTTGTCAAAAAACGTGTTGCACAAAGAGAGTCTGTTGATCTTAATGCGCTGATATATGAAACCGTCAATTTAGCCAAGGTAGACACTCGAATCCTTGACCACGAGGTATTACTAAAATTATGCCATAACAAAAAGCCTATACTGATAGCAGACCCAATACAAATTCAACAGGTGTTACTTAATTTAATCCGCAACGGTATTGATGCTATGGAACATCATAAGGGCGCACCACTTCTTATCCACAGTCAATGGTTATCAAACATAAAGATCGAGGTGTCGGTTATTGATTTCGGCCTTGGAATTGATCAGAAGACCAGTAGTGGCATATTCAACCCATTTTTCACCACCAAGGAGACAGGTATGGGAATGGGCTTATCTGTAAGTCAAACCATCATTCATGCTCATGGAGGTAATATATACTTTAGCCCTAGTAATCATTCAGGGTGTACCTTTTCTTTTAGTTTACCCGCCACTTTCATACGCCAAGAAGATATGGAAAAATAATATGCAAAATAATAAAACAAAACATGTGTCTTCCTCACCCGTGGTGCATGTAGTTGACGATGATGAAGCGGTCTTGGATTCTGTTGGCATGTTGCTGGACAGTATTGGACTGAAAAACACTTGTTATAAGGATGCACAAGGATTTTTAGACAGCTATAGTGGAACAGAATTTGATAAAAAAAATGGGTGTATTTTACTTGATATTCGAATGCCCTTTATGAGTGGCATAGAATGTCAATATAGACTTGAACAAATGGGTTGTCGCATGCCGATTATATTTGTGACAGGACATGGAGATGTCCCCACTGCAGTAGAAGCAATGAAAAATGGCGCTGCGGAATTCATTCAAAAACCTTTTAGGGAGCAGCTATTAATAGATGCAATTCAAAAAGCATTACAAGTCAATATAGAAGATCAAAAACGTCTTGAAAAAATTAATCAAACTCTGGAAAAATTGGCATCCCTTACCAATCGAGAGAGTCAAATCCTTAAGGCCATAGTATCAGGCAAAGCCAATAAGGTAATTGCTATTGAACTACACCTTAGTCAAAGGACAATAGAAATCCATCGTGCTCATGTTATGGATAAAATGCAGGTTAAATCCCTTGCCGAACTAGTTAAAGTTGTGATTGATGCCTCTACTATTCACTAATTAAGGCCTAATTTAGGTATAAATGCTTATTGCCGTATACTGCATTGACCTTAATAATAACTGTGGTAAATAGTTATTATTGAAAAATATGATACTGCTATTGAATTTATTAATGTTGTCTAAAATTAAAGCTATTGAAAAACCAATTGTTTACATAGTAGATAATGATCATAAATTGCTGTGTTCACTTTCAAAAAAATTAGTGCAACATGGTGTGATAGTAGAGGTGTTTTCTTCAGCAGAAGAATTTCTTAATACAAAATTAAGAAGTAGAGCAGCTTGCTTAATCATTGAAGTCAATTTACCTAATATGGGCGGCATAGAGTTACTTGAACATATCAATAACTTAGGTGTTAGGTTACCCACATTCATCTTGTCATCAAGTAGCGATATATCTAAAGCTGTTCGCGCAATGCAAGCAGAGGCCATCGACTTTATTGAAAAACCGTTTATCGAAAACACCTTAATTGAAAAAGTACTGGGAGTTATCAAAAAGCTTTAATATTTATCTACTTTATTACATTTTAAATGTAGCCTGATAAATCTCGTAATTAGCCATCCTTACCATCAATACTTTGACCTGTATCAAAACAGTTCTTTCCGATAAAGTCTAAATTGATCACAACAATTTTGTGTATGTGATTAGATAATGATTCTAGGGAAGCAACAGACATGAACAATATACAAAATATATTTCAAATTGTTTTATTAATGTTGTTGTCAACTATATTATTTGGGTGTCAATCAGTTCCTAGAATTCATAGTATAGTTGATAAAGCAGCTCAATTTGATGGTTATGCAACCTATGGCTTTCATCCAACATTACTCCCTAAAAAGGACGAGTACGACTCACTCTCCTTCCGTTATATCAAGTCTGCCATACACAATGAAATGTTAAACAAGGGTTATAAGTATGCGTTGGAACCTGAATTATGGGTTAATTTTAATGTGTATGTAAAAGATAAAATAAAAATTAATAATGCCCCGTCAGCATCTTTTTATTACAACTACCGACAAGGATATGATGTGTGGGGGGATTACCCGATTTTTGAGGAACGGGTAACACAATATACAGAGGGTACACTCAACATAGATCTTATAGACAATAAGACTAATCGTCTTTTATGGGAAGGTATCGCTGTAGGTAGAGTAAGCGAAAACACTTACGATAATCTTGAAGCTAAAATTAATGAAGCTGTGGCTTTAATCTTCAGACATCTATCCAATTAACAAACAAGTACTTTGTTAATTGGATAGATGTCTGAAACATAACATTAATTCAATAACTGTCTTTTACCAAATTTTATTGAGGATTGATAAATGAAAGTTGGTGTTTTTAGTTGTAAACCTTATGACCGGGAATTTATGAGTTCCCGAAATAGTAACTTTGGATTTGATTTGGTGTTCTTGGATTGCAGTCTTAACAATGAAACCGTTGAACTGGCAAGACCTTTTGATGCGGTATCTGTTTTTGTCAACGATGTGATAGATGAATCGGTACTCAACTCTCTACAATCTTTTGATATCCATCATGTCGCACTAAGATGTGCAGGTTTTAATAACATTGATCTTGAACACGCTCGAAAGTTGGGAATAGGCGTATCAAGAGTCCCCAATTACTCAGCAGAATCAGTTGCAGAGCATACAGTAGCAATTATTTTAGCGCTAAATAGAAAACTACTTAAAGCTTGTAAAAGAGTGTTAGACAGTAATTTTGACCTACAGGGTTTATTGGGTTTCAATTTACGCCATAAAACTATTGGAGTGGTAGGAACAGGAGCCGTAGGTAAGGCGTTGGTTACAATACTAACTGGATTTGGTTGCCGTATTTTATGTTACGACCCTTCACCATCTGATGATGTAGTTAAAATGGGTCATCAATATGTCAGTTTAGAACAATTGATAAAAAAATCAGATGTGATTAGTTTACATTGCCCCCTGAATGCAGGTTCGCAGCATATGATCGATCATGCAGCGATTCAAAATATGAAAGAAAAAGTGATGATTATCAATACTTCACGTGGTGGGTTGGTGAACACTCAAGCCATCGTTTCAGGATTAAAAAGTAACAAAATTGGGTACCTTGGTATAGATATATATGAAATGGAGTCTGAATTGTCGAATGGAGATCTCATATGTGAAACAATCACCGACGATATTTATCAAAGACTGGCTACCTTTGCAAACGTGTTAATCACTGCTCATCAAGGTTTTTTTACATCAGAATCTTTACAGCAAATTGCCAATACAACACTTAAAAATCTGCAGTATTATTTTGCAGGTAAAATTTGCAATGAGACTTTTTTACCATAGATGTCGGTTGCATGGACACTACTGGCTGAAATATCGGGAGGCATCGTTTTTTCTTAATGGGGATGATTATAATGGCTGACGGCTTATACACGCAGCCCATACATTGGTAGATTATGGGGTGCCATAAGCACATTAACTTTACAATCATCTAGTGCGGTCACAGTCGCAACAGTGAGTTTTGTTAGAGCGGATTTGATGACCTTTAGTCACTCATTGGGTGTCATATTTGGTGCCAATATTGGCACCACTTTAACTATATGGTCAGTGTTATTACTCGGTTTTAAATTAAAGCAAGGAGCCATTATATTAACTATTATCCTTTGCGGCGCTCTGCTGCGACTTTTCGCCAAACCTCAAAAAACTGCAATTGGTATGATCATTACGGGGTTTGGCTTAATTTTTACTGGTATAACCACACTTCAAGAGAGAATGTTTGAACTAAGGGAATATTTTGAATTTGAACAGCTAACATTAAAAACCTTAACTAAAAAGCATATCGTTTTATGTCTCGTCTTAGTAGTAACTTTGATTACTCAATCTTCCAGTGCTGGTATAGCCTCTATCTTAATTATTGGTATGGACATTTGTACAAATTTTACCACTTTACTATCTGCAACCGGTGTATCAATAAGTACTAAGCGCTCTGGTTATTCCCATGTTATTTATAACTTGTTAATCGGAACGTCGGCACTTTTTTTGATTAATCCGTACATTTAGTTATGAGAAAGGTTAACCGCATAGGCAATCGAACAGCATAAAGAAATAGCAGTTGTTGCTTTTCACACTTGTATTTGCCTCAACGATTTGCCCTAACGGCGATGTGTCAAAGTGTTTTAAAACCACATTCGTTGACCCTACGATGCATTTTGATCTGCATCAAAATTTTGTAGTCATTAATACTGCAAAATAGAGTTCTAATTCATCCATTACAGCTAGTAAAAAGTACGCGTGTTACGTTAACTGAATAGTTTTTTTGTATAATCCGTCTACAACAAAAATAGTCGATTAGGGAAATGTTGATTGGTCATAATAATGATTTATATGTCGTAGTGTTTTCTGAATTAACTCATCAAAATAGGCTAATTATTTATAACAAAAGTTGGGATTAAACGCTCCACCACATCCTAATGGGCTGTATTAAAGCTAAGGAAATAAAATGGAATTTAAAGATTATTACCAAATTTTGGGTGTTGATGAAAATGCAGAGTTAACAGAAATTAAAAAAGCCTACCGACGACTTGCGCTTAAGTTTCATCCTGATATGAATCCTGATGAGGGTGCAGAAGAAAAGTTTAAACAGGTGGCTGAAGCATATGAGGTGTTAAAAGATGACACTAAACGAGCTGAATATGATGAAATGAAACGTTATGGTTCGAGCTCATCTAAAAACTTTGAAGCGCCACCTGGCTGGCAACCCTCTGGAGATTTTGGAGCGGGTAATTCAGGATCTTCTGCTAATTACTCAGACTTTTTCAATTCTTTTTTTGCAGATGGTCAAAAGGGGTTTAGTCACGCAGGTCAACAGGAACCAGATTTATTCAAAGGTCAGGATCTAGAGATGGAAGTACCCGTATTTCTTGAAGAGTCTGTTTCTGGAACCACAAAAAACCTTGAGTATCTGGTCCCAGAGTTTGATGGTAGACAAACACAACAAATCAAAAAATCGCTTATTGTAAAAATACCTCAAGGTATTTCAGATGGTGAAAGGATTAGAGTCAAAGGACAAGGAGCCCCTGGCCAAAAGGCTGTCAACAGTAAAAATACATTAAATGGAGATTTGTTTTTACATATTCGGCTAGTTCCTCATCCATTATTTGATGTGCAAGGTATTAATTTATTATTAACCCTCCCACTTACCCCATGGGAAGCGGCTTTAGGTACAAAACTTGAAGTGCCAACACTTGATGGGAAAGTTAACTTGAATATACCCCCAAACAGTTGTTCAGGTAAAAAATTACGCATAAAAGGTAAGGGTCTTAAAAGCAAAACTTCACAGGGAGATTTATTGACTATCCTTAAAATTGATATACCGCCCTCAACAACTAGCGAAACCAAAAGGTTATGGAAACAATTAAGTGAGATTGAACAATACAACCCACGCGCAGATTGGAGCAACTAAATATGACCAATATCACATTACGTATACATTTGGATGAATTATGCCTAAGTGCAGATATAAGCCAAGAAGCAATAATTAAAGTGGTTGAATATGGCATCGTTACTCCACTAGAAGGTGATACATTATCAGAATGGGTCTTTGATCTAGAAAGTGCCCACTGGATAAAAAAAGCCATAAAACTTAATCAACAATTACAAATAGACTGGTTAGCAACAACGATGGTTGTAGAATTAATGAAAAAACAACAGGAATTAATAAAAGAAAATAAACAATTAAAAGTCAGGCTAAGCCGTTTACTCTAGAAAGTGTAGTTTCTAAAAAACGCATTTATCTTTATACCCTTCCCCAACATTTCAACATACCTTATTAAAGCTTGATCAAGGTCAAATCCAAGGTCTTTCTATTCATCATAATGTGAATCAAAAGATAAAGAGTTCGGTGATGAATAATAACAATAACTGTCCTTGTGATGGCTCAATATTATCCGTTAGAGGTAGCGTTGTGGATGCACATTTTTCCCGTGATTTACCCCATATCCACGAAATACTCTATGCTAATAATAAAAAAGTTGTTCTAGAGGTGCTGGTACAACTGAATACATATACAGTTCGCGCCATCGCACTGACACCCACTCAGGGATTGGCCAGAGGCATGTTAGTCAAATCTTCGGGACACCCACTTGTTGCTCCAATTGGAAAAAATATTATTTCTCGCATGTTTAATGTGTTTGGAAACCCAATTGATGGTCTACCTATGCCTAAAGGTGTGCAATGGCGAAACGTACACCAACCTCCCCCCCCCCTAGTTGATCGCTCAACTAGTTCTGAGATATTTATAACGGGCATAAAAATAGTCGACGTATTAGCTCCCATTGAAAGAGGAGGAAAAGCAGGTTTGTTTGGCGGTGCAGGCGTAGGTAAAACGGTTCTGCTAACCGAAATGATCCACAACATGATAGGTCATCACAAGGGTGTCAGTATATTTTGTGGTATCGGCGAACGTTGTAGAGAAGGTGAAGAGTTATATCGTGAGATGGCGCAAGCAGGTGTCTTAGAAAATATGGTGATGCTATTCGGGCAAATGAATGAACCCCCTGGAAGCAGATTCAGGATAGGTCAATGTGCATTGACAATGGCTGAATATTTTCGTGATGAAGAGCATCGCGACGTATTACTTTTAATTGACAATATATTTCGATTTATTCAGGCCGGTTCTGAAGTATCGGGATTAATGGGACAAATGCCCTCCAGAATGGGATATCAACCTACTTTAGGTACGGAGTTATCTTCCCTAGAAGAGCGTATAGCAAATACAAAAAATGGGGCTATCACCTCTATACAGGCTGTTTATGTTCCCGCTGATGATTTTACCGACCCCGCAGCAGTTCACACTTTTTCACACTTATCCGCGTCATTGGTGTTATCTCGAAAACGTGCAAGTGAAGGACTTTATCCCGCAGTTGACCCACTTCAGTCCAACTCAAAAATGACCACAGCTTGCATTGTAGGTGAGCGCCACTTTGCGCTAGCCCATGAAATCAGACGTATATTTGCGCAATATGATGAGCTAAAGGACATTATTGCCATGTTAGGACTCGAACAGTTGTCTATCCAAGACAGGGACATTGTTAAACGTGCTAGACGTTTGGAACGCTTCTTTACTCAGCCATTTTTTACCACAGCGCAATTCAGCACAGCACAAGGCAAGTTCGTTACCTTAGAACAATCTTTAGATGGATGCGAACGTATTTTAAGTGGTGAGTTTAATCACTACCCAGAGCAGTCTTTATACATGATTGGCTCTATCAACGAGATAAAACTAGGCGATAACAAAGTAAATAAAGATAAACAATTAGTCAGCGTTGGAGTCCAGTAAATGGATCTCAAAATACTGCTACCCAATAAAGTGTTTGCCAAACATAAAAATGTATTACGGATAAACGTAGAAACCCTTGAAGGCTATTACGGCATCCTCTCAAACAGAAGGGACTGCACAGCTGCATTGACTCCAGGAATACTTACCTTCGAAACCGAATTAAGAAAAGAATCCTTTGTTGCTATTGATCAGGGAATATTTGTCAAAAAAGGCAATGACGTGTTTGTGTCTGTTCGACGTGCCATCCAGGGCGATGGATTAAGCCAACTAAGAAATGCTGTAAAAACAGAGTTTTTGACTCTAGATGAAAAGCAGCAAGAAATACGTTTTGCCATGAATAAATTAGAAAGTAGTTTTTTACAACGATTAACAGAATTTTCAACGACTTCGAGATATGTGTGATGCAAAAAAAACCTCAAAAGAAGGTCAAAACAACAACCAGAACAAAAACAACACTATCTGAGCTAATTGACAGAAAAGCAAAAAGAAAAATTAAGAAACAAAGTATCCCTGAAGCAAGTGCTTGGTTTGGATTAGGAATGATGGGGCTAATTGGATGGTCAGTGGCACTACCCACAATATTGGGGGCGGCAATGGGAATATGGCTAGATAAGCATTACAAAATTGAACATTCGTGGACATTGGCACTGATTGTTACTGGTCTAACAGTAGGTTGTTTTACCGCATGGAGTTGGCTTAGTAAAGAAGACAAAGCTATGCATGAAAATGATGATAAAAAAACAGAGGAAACCAATGATTAATGTCTTTTCAGAAATACCATATTCATCTTTAGAGTTGTGTTACATCCTTATATTTGGATTTGGATTAGGAAGCGCGTTCTTTTTGAGTTTGTGGTGGGTTGTTTTTAAGGGACTTACATCAGAAAGACCTATTTTATGGTTTGTAGGTAGTTTTTTCATCAGGATAGGCTTGTGTTTACTTGGTTTCTATTTTATTACTGATGGAGACTGGCAATCATTAGTCATTAGTCTTGTAGGTTTTATCCTTGCTAGGCCTGCAACTAGGTTAATGATTGAACTAACGAGTCACTCTTCGTTAAACAAACTGAGGAGTAAAAATGAATCTTAGTCCAGATGAAATTGTGTATTGGCAACTGGGTTTTTTCAAACTGAATGCAACAATTTTGTTTACTTGGTGCTTAATGTTGGTATTTTTTATTAGTACACAACTGTTAATGCGTTTATTAACAAATAAAAGTGAACGCACTCGTTGGCAGAATACCCTTGAGATTATTGTACTGGCAATTGAAAAACAAATATTAAGTGTGGGCTTGTCCAATCCAAGACAATACATCGGATTCCTAGGCACCCTATTTTTATACGTTGCTCTGGCTAATCTGTTTACCATTTTCCCAGGTTACGAACCGCCAACGGGTTCGCTCTCCACCACAATATCCTTAGCCCTGTGTGTGTTTGTTACTGTACCTTACTATGGCATTAAACAACGAGGGTTAAAGGGATATATTACGTCCTACACCAAACCTACCCTCATTATGTTGCCATTTAACATTATTGGTGAAATATCTAGAACCTTTGCATTAGCGGTAAGACTATTTGGCAATATTATGAGCGGTTCTATGATCATTGGGATCATGTTAATCATAGCACCATTGGTTTTCCCCGTTGTTATGACAGCGCTAGGTTTATTAACTGGCTTAGTACAGGCGTATATATTTTTTATTCTGGCAAGTGTTTACATCGCCGCCGCAACAAGTGTTGACAATACTCAGACACATTTCCATCCATCAATTGAACAACCCTAGGAAAATAAATATGGATAGTCTAACTTTGATTGCCATGACTTCAATTATTACATCAGGGATCACCATTGGTTTCGGAGCCATTGGTCCTGCATTTGCTGAAGGTAGGGCCGTGGCAAATGCTTTAATGGCATTGGCTCAACAACCTGATGCATCATCGACTATAACTCGAACCTTGTTCGTTGGTTTGGCAATGATTGAATCTACAGCCATTTATTGTTTTGTTGTGACCATGATCTTGTTATTCAGCAATCCATTTTGGAACTATTTTATTGCGCAAAGTGCTAACTAAGATGCAAATAGATTGGTTTACAGTTGGTGCACAAACAATTAATTTTTTGTTATTAGTTTGGTTGTTGAAACGCTATCTTTACGGGCCTATTTTAAAAGCTATTGATGCTAGAGAAAGCCATGTTGCCAAAGTATTGAGCGACGCAGACAACATCAAATCAGAAGCAGTATTAGAGAGAAAGCTATTCAACCAAAAAAATATTGAAATCAATGCAAAACGCGATGAATTATTAAAAGAATCTAAGATGATAGCTTGTGAAAAAGGTGAACAAATAATCATTAATGCTTATAAAAAAGCGGATGATATAAGCAAGAACCGACTTTTAGTTTTAGAAAGAGAACTACAAAATTATCATAACAATATTGCGGTTAAATCATTAAAGGAAATATATGAAATAACGCGCAAAGTGCTTGCAGAACTTGCTGATGTTTCGCTAGAACAAAAGATGTTTGAATGCTTTTGTAAGCATCTAAATAGAATCACTCCTGAAGAAAAAACTAATCTGAATAAAATAATCGAATCAGGTAAATCTAGACTTATTTTATATAGCACATTTGAACTAACACCTGAGAATATAAAAAAAATAAACACAATATTACAACAAGTAATATCTCCTAATATAAATAGACATTACCCTCTAAAATATAAAATAAAACCTGAACTTATTAGTGGTATTGAACTTCGTTCAAATGGATGGAAAATTGCGTGGAACAGTGAAGATTACCTTAATGTACTGCAAACAAATATTAAACAACGGTTAGATGAACAGCGTGAAACAATAAATAGCAAAACTTCGCAATTGAATACCTGTCTCTTATACACATCTGACGCTGCCGACGAATAGAGAGGTGTAGATCTCGGTGGTCGCCGTATCATT
>ENA-OSIY01001070-OSIY01001070.1-marine-metagenome-genome-assembly--contig:-NODE-1070-length-14945-cov-6.569276_pt1 | contig 14945 bp, 9 predicted proteins | sample MGYA00237884_ERZ534233 | MGnify/ENA primary metagenome ERZ534233 (study PRJEB26412, sample SAMN06343840) | marine metagenome | isolation source: estuarine water | place: USA: Columbia River Estuary... | reverse complement strand
CAATTTATGGAAGAAAATAGAAATGTCAGGTTCAGGTGAACCAGGAATTTATTTTACAAATGATAAAGATTGGGGAACAAATCCTTGTTGTGAAATCGCATTAAGACCTAATCAGTTTTGTAATTTATGTGAGGTAAATGTTTCTGATATCGAATCACAAGAAGATTTAAATAACCGTGTTAGAGCGGCGGCTTTTATTGGAACATTACAAGCAGGTTACACTAACTTCCATTATTTAAGAGATATTTGGAAGAGAACAACTGAGAAAGACGCATTAATCGGTGTTTCTATGACGGGAATCGGTTCGGGAGTTGTTTTAGGTTATAACATGAAAGAGGCGGCAAAAATTGTTAAAGAAGAAAACGAAAGAGTTGCTAAATTAATTGGTGTTAATAAATCCGCAAGAACTACAACAGTAAAACCTGCAGGAACAACATCATTAACTTTAGGAACGTCTTCAGGAATTCACGCTTGGCATAATGATTATTATATCAGAAGAATTCGTGTTGGAAAAAATGAGTCTATTTACCAATATTTGAGTGAGTTTCACCCCGAATTAGTTGAAGACGAATTCTTTAGACCTCACGATACCGCAGTAATTTCGGTACCACAAAAGGCACCTGAAGGGGCAATATTAAGAACAGAAAGTCCATTCCAACTATTGGAGAGAGTTAAAAAAGTAACTCAAGAGTGGGTTAGACCAGGACATAGAGGAGGTTCAAATATGCACAACGTATCGGCAACAATTAGTTTGAAGGCGGAAGATTGGGATTTAGCGGGAGATTGGATGTGGAACAATAGAGATTTTTATAATGGATTATCTGTTTTACCACATGATGGGGGAACGTATATTCAAGCACCGTTTACCGATTGTACTAAAGAAGAATTTGATGCGATGATAACTAAGTTACATTCAATTGATTTAACTAAAGTTGTTGAACATTCTGATGAAACAAACCTAAGTGGTGAAATCGCTTGTGGTGCAGGTGGATGTGAAATAAAATAATCTTTAAAATGGAAGAGGTAAAAATATCGTGGGGAAATAATGTAACGTTAACATATCAAGTGTTGTTAGCGTTTTATAATCAGAGAAAAAAGAATTAAATGACTGTAAACGCATCTAACGATTGGATTGTCCAATTACATATTAAAGAAATTACCCCCAAAAACAAACTTTTACCTACCGATTTTTATTGGGAACAAGGTAGAATGGTGATGACGGAAAGTTATCATAAACGAAGGGGTAGTTGTTGTGGGAATGGATGTTTAAATTGTTCATACGAACCAAAATACAAAAAAGGAAATGTGATTACTAAATAATCACGATAGAAATCACGACATGTGTCGTGATTTTTTATTTTACATCTATTTATTGAAAATATTACGACACTATATTTATAGTATATGGCAGAAGGAAAAACATATGGAGTTAACTTCCCTTTTAGAGATTCTTTAAAAGGTAATTATCTTTCGTTATCACAAGATGGTGATGAAGAGGTTAGAACAAATCTAATTCATTTATTATTAACAAGAAAAGGTACAAGATATTATTTACCTGATTTTGGGACAAGACTTTATGAATATATTTTTGAACCTATGGATGGACCAACATTTTCAGATATTGAGGCGGAAATAAGAGATTCGGTTTCTGAATATATCCCAGGAATTACCATAACAAAAATAAGTGTAACTGACGCCTCTGATGGGGAAGAAGATAAAGGGACCTACGTCCAAGGAGACACAAGAGTGTATCGAGTTCCTGGAATAAGTGAGAAAGAACATACCGCTAAAATTAAAATTGATTATATAATCACAGATTCCGCATTTAATCAGAGTGATTTCGTAATCATTAATATTTAATAATATATGGCTAATAAAAAAATATCGTATACGACAAGGGATTTTCAGTCAATAAGAACTGAGTTAATTAATTTTACCCGAACATACTATCCCGAGTTAATTGACAATTTTAATGATGCGTCAGTGTTCTCAGCGTTATTGGACTTAAACGCCGCGGTTAGTGATAACTTACAATTCAACATTGACCGAAGTATTCAGGAAACTGTTTTACAATATGCACAACAAAGGTCTTCAATCTTTAACATTGCAAGAACATACGGATTAAAAGTGCCAGGGCAAAGACCTTCGGTTGCATTAGTAGATTTCTCAATTACCGTACCCGCTTTTGGGGACAAGGAAGATTTAAGATATTGTGGTATATTAAGAAGAGGGTCACAAGTTAGTGGTGCAGGTCAAGTGTTTGAAACGGTTTACGACATTGATTTTGCGTCAGCAATTAACGCAGACGGATTTCCAAACAGATTAAAAATACCTAATTTCGATTCAAATAATAAATTACTTAATTATACCATTGTAAAACGAGAGACCGTTGTTAATGGTATTACTAAAGTTTATAAAAGAGTGATGACACCTAACGATGTTAAACCATTCTTTGAAATGTTCCTACCTGAAAAAAATGTTTTAGGGGTGACAAGTGTTTTATTAAAAGATGGTACCCAATATGCAAATATGCCTTCGTCACAAGAATTCTTAGGAGCCGATAATAGATGGTACGAGGTTAAGGCGTTAATTGAGGATAGAGTATTCATCGAAGACCCTACTAAAGTTTCTGACCAACCTGGAATTAAAGTTGGAAGATATGTTACAACAAGTGACAAGTTTATAACCGAGTTTACTCCTGAAGGATTCTTAAAAATGACTTTTGGTGGTGGTACACAATCTGCTGACGAACAATTACGAGAATTTGCAAGAGATGGTTATAATTTAAATTTATATAAATATTCTAATAATTTGGCGTTAGGTAGTACGGTTAAGGCCAACACAACCATGTTTATACAATATAGAATTGGTGGTGGTACAGGAAGTAATTTAGGTGTTAATGTTATAACACAAATTGGTACCGTTTCTTTCTTTGTTAATGGACCATCGGACTCAATAAATACGAGTGTTGTTAACTCATTAAGTTGTATTAATGTTACTGCGGCAATTGGTGGGTCGGCATCTCCGACAACAGAAGAGGTTAGAAACTTAGTTGGTTTTAATTTCTCAGCACAAAACAGGGCGGTTACGGTTAATGATTACGATTCTCTTATTAGAACAATGCCATCACAATTCGGGGCTCCTGCTAAAGCGGCGATTACCGAGGAAAACAATAAGATTAAAATTAAAATGTTGTCTTATGATGATTCAGGTAAATTAACCGAAATTGTTTCTAACACATTAAAAAATAATGTTGCAAATTACCTATCTAACTATAGAATGATTAATGATTACATCTCGATTGAGACCGCAAGTGTTATTGATTTAGCGATGAATCTTGATGTTGTTTTGGATAATAGTCAAAATCAAGGAGCAGTAATTTCACAAATTGTTAATATAGTGTCAACGTATTTTGACCCTTCACATAGACAGATGGGACAAAATGTATATATCTCTGAAATTAGAAGACAAATACAAAGTGAAAACGGAGTAATCTCTGTTTCAGGTATACAAGTTTTCAATAAAGTTGGAGGACAATACTCCTCATCACAAACTTCCCAAAAATATCTAAACTCAGAAACTCGAGAAATTGATTTGGTCGATGAGACAATTTTTGCTGAACCAAGTCAGACATATCAAGTTAGATTTCCTGGTAAAGATATCAATGTTAGGGTTAAGAATTTAAAAACAGTTAATTTCTCCTGATAATTTATTTTATTAAATAATGATTTATCTTTTTGAAAGTAGCATATAAACTATTTATCAAAAAAGATTAATAATGTCGAATTCATATAGAATAAGAACTCAAGTAGGTGTAGATAAGTCAATAAAGGTTTTAATAGACCAAGATTTTGAATATCTTGAAATTCTATCTCTTAAAGTATTACAGAGTCAAATATACACAAGACAATGTTCTGATTACGGAGTTATCATTGGTAGAGTAACCGCTAACGATGGTTTTGGAATACCTAATGCCAAAGTATCGGTATTCATTCCTTTGACTAATGAAGACACAACAAACCCAATAATATCTGATTTATACCCCTATAAAACTTTATCCGAATTAAACGAAGATGGATATAGATATAATTTATTACCATATCTACCATCATATAGTAATCACTCCCCTACAGGAACTTTTTTTGATAAACATGATGTATTAGTTGACCCAACATTAATTGAGGTCTATGACAAGTATTTTAAGTATACCGCAAAGACTAACGATAGTGGTGATTATATGATATTTGGAGTTCCTACAGGGTCACAAACAATCCATGTCGATGTTGACTTATCTGACATTGGAGAATTTTCATTGTCGCCTCAGGATTTAATTCGTATGGGTATTGCCACTCCCGCTCAAGTTGCGGGAACAAAGTTTAAAAGTTCAACTAACCTAAATGAGTTACCTCAGATTATTACGATTAATCGTGTTATAGAAGTAGAACCATTATGGGGACAACCCGAGGTTTGTAATTTAGGTGTTACAAGAACCGACTTTGACTTAACCGATGAGGCCAATATTACTATAACCCCAACATCTATTTTTATGGGGTCAATTATATCAAACGCGGATAACCAATTCCAAAAAAGAAACTGTAAACCAAAACTAAAACAAGGTAACTTATGTGGATTAGTTGCGGGGCCTGGAGAAATCTTGGCAATAAGACAAACCATTGCTCAAGACGTTAATGGACAACCTATTTTAGAGACTGTTGCCTTAGAAGGGGGAGGACAAGTTATCGATGAAAACGGGGCTTGGTTAATAGATGTCCCGATGAATTTGGATTATGTCGTAACAAATGAATTTGGAGAAAGAGTATTATCGAATGACCCTAAACAAGGTATACCAACAAAAGGAAAGTATCGATTTAAGGTTAAGTGGAACCAATCACCATCATTAAGTGAGGCCATTAAACGAGGGTATTTTTTAGTTCCTAATGTTAGAGAATATGGGTGGACGACTTCTGGTACTGACCCATTAACAACAGGTGTGGGGTATTCTACCGCGATTAAGTCATACGCCTTTAGTTTAGATTGGAATGATTATGCTGACGTACAAGCGGCAATTAATTGTGAGGACACATTTTATGAGATGTTGTATAACAAAGTGTATACCGTGTCACAGATGATTGACCAATACAGAAAAGGGTTTCTCCCAAATAGAATGATTACGATAAAACACATTTTGGATGATAGTTGTGAAAGTGAAAATGTTAAATTCCCAACAAACGATTCGTTTTTAAGATTTGACATTATATATCTTTTATTTGTTATTGCAATGTTTGTCTTTAAACCAATTATCATCTTATTATTAATTGTCTCACATATATTAGCCTTCTTATTAAAGTACATTTTAGGACCAATCTTAGCCGTTGTTGTTGCGATTGTCTTTACAATCGTTATTATAATATGTGCGATAATCAATGGTGTTATTAGTGTGATTAATGCTTTTGGGGCTAACATAAACGAACTTGATTGTCCGACTTTTGATGAGATGCAGGAGTTAATTGACCAAATGTTAAACTTATGGAAAAAATTTACTCATTTACGATTACCTAATTTATCATATCCCGATTGTGAATTATGTGCATGTAAAGAAGGGGACACTATTGATGGAGACGCTCAAGACGATTCCGTTGGAGGAGTTAATACCGAAGAAATAATTGCCACTTCAGGAATTAATGGAATTTTATCTCAGTACCAAATCTCAACAAAATATAATGTTGTATATTTCCAACCATCATTAACTTATCCTGACGCATTTGCATCAATGATGTCGGGTAAAGCAATTAATAGCGTTAATCCTACTTCACAATCTTTAGTACCTGAATTACAAACTTACGGACAAGATTCGGGATATGATAGACATATATTCACGTCAAGTTTAACTTTAGCAGAAAGAATAAATTTATTTAATAATAAGGCAAAATATTTTGATGATTTTTTAGGCACAAACCCTGGCGGTGGACATAATAGAATTAAAGTTACTTTTGACACGTCATTAAACAACCCCTTAATAAAAAACCATTATGATAATGTTGTGGTCATTTCATGTCGACCAAGTCAACTATCAACTTTTCCTGTTGGACAGATTGTATCATTTCAAGACCCTTCATTATCTCAGGACGTAAATTTAACAGGTGTTACTTCATACAACCAATACGGGACCAGAAGTATTACGGGAACCTCAATTAATGATTTGCCAGGTAGTACTATAAATATCAACTATTCAAATTATGGTGCGGCAAATGGATTACCTGTTCAGACTACGGTATATCAAATAACAGGAAATACTGATGACGCGACATACGCTAAGTTCCCTATGGACGTAGAATATTTTCAAGTCATTACCGCAATGACCTATAATACTTTTTCAGGAGCGTGTAATCCGTCATCAAGTAATCTAAGTTTAAATAAAAGGTATTTGTATAATAATATGACATTTACATTTTTATCTGCCGATAACTGTGCACAATCCTTATCACCATTATATTATAATCCTTTATCAATGTTTATCGATGCCGATGAACAAGTTATAGTGATAATGGTTAGAGGGGTTGACCCGTATTCCTCAAGATGTCAAAATAGTTATGACTTAAGTTTATTGTTTGGGTATACAATGGGAACCGCAGGAAAAACGGTTACAGGTCAGTACAAATTAAATCACCCTATTCAAGGTGGAGTAAAATCGGTTAGACATACAATGACAAATGTCACCTCAATTGACGCGGCAACTTCGGAATATCTTTATTACGAATCGTTTCACTTCCAACCAGCATTATCAGGATTTGCATCATTTTCGTCATTTACGTCAAATTTACCAAGTTATTATTCATCGTTGGATAATAGTATACCTACTTTTACACCGTTAAGTGCACCACAATTATCTGTGGCTTGTCAAATTGGATTAGATAACGCTTATTCGATTAAACCATTTCTTAGTCCTCAAAATGGTTTCACAATAGAGTGGGACGTATTTAACTTATCACCAGGTTGCGGCCCCAATAATACTAGTGTTACTTCTTCGGTTAATATTTACTCAACGGATAATAGAGGATATTTTCAAAATGAAATCGTTGACGGTGGTTCGGTAATGTTACAACAAGTCATTATACCTGCAGGCAGTGTCACACCACCAACAATTATTGGGTATTATTACGCACCAAGATATTCTGGAACGTATAGTTATCCTGTTGGATTAGGGTCTAATAATAGACAAATTATTATGAGGTCAGATAGACTTCCGACATCAACATTAACCCTTGATAATGCGGGTAATAGTTACGCATTACAACAAAACGCTAATTTTTCCGCATATCAAATTGGTGATGACGGAACGGTAACCAATACCGAGGGAATTGATAGTAATTCACCATCTGTCGCTGAGGCAGGACCTGACCCAGTAGATTCATCAACAATGACGGGGTCTGTTTTAGATACGTTTAATTGTAATACAATGATACCGTTAGGATGTTATAATGACGTTGTACCTAATGAATTTAATTATTATCCGTCACCAAACCCTTGTTATGAAAATGGCACATCAAACAATGAATTAATTATGGAAAATGGTTGTTATATAACAATAACAAAAATTTTCGCATCGTTAGGTAAAGATATTAAAATAGTTGCCGAGTGGTCATCAAGAATACAAATTACCTTTGGTGCTTGTAGAGATGTTTGGTCACATATTTTTACAAACAATTGGATTAATGGTACTCTATACGCATTCAATATTAAAAACGATAGATTTTTCACAAGTCCTACCTCAACCCCACCAAATGCTCCGTATAGTGAATATTGTAGAGATACTGTGATTTTACACCCAACGAATAATTTTTACTATAGAAGTAGTCCTTGGGATGGTACCAAATTTATTGGAGCGGACTCCCCAAATTATTCGTTATATAAAGGGAATGTTAAGAATTTAAAATTTCCAACAACTATCATGGACTTAGGACCTAGAAGTCAATTTCTTCAAGAGATTGTTATGTCAGATGATTATGATGGGTACGTTGTTAAGAAAATGGGGTCAACAACTTTTACCGATGTTTCGGAAATACTAAATCTACTTATTATTAGTCGATTAGCGAGTACAAGTTTTTTGGCTCAGTTATTAGGTGCTGGAGGAGGAAACATTCTTTCGTATTTTAATCAAAGAACTAAACTGTTTGTTGATGCGGATTACGCTCAAATGATATCAATAAGTTCAGAGTTAGGTGTTGCGGACTTTGAATCCTCTAATTATCCGTCAATTCCTTTAGTTCAAGACCCAATTTTCTTTAATGGTGGGGGTGTTGCAGATGGTATTATTGGGATTTTCTTTTCTTCAGATACACAGGTTAGAGATTTTATTAGTCCTAAAAGAACAATTATTAATGACCTAGCGATGGTAACAGATACATGTGCATTCAATTACTTTAACGTATTTACCCAATCCGTACCTTTTTATCAGTGGGAGATAAAAACGGGTGATACCGATAGTATTTTTGGTTCACAAAGTAATGATTGGTACACCAATACTGTGGGCACAGATTTTTTTACTCACAAATATCAGACCTTGGATAGAATAGAAGTAAACTCAAGATACTTTAGAGGGTCGACATCTATCATTAAAGATTTTAAAGGATACATTTATTCTGTTGATAGTTTGGGCAATTATGACCCTGCACCAAGTTCACAAGACGATAACACTATATTCCCGAGAACAATAACCGTAGGAGCTCCATACCACTTTTATTTTGGACTTAAAAAAGGTAAAACGTCATTTGATAGGTTTGCAACTAAATGGATTGGATTCGAAATAATAACTGATTAACATGGGAAATAGACAAGATATACGAGTAATTTTAGGTTCATTACGTTATAAATCCGCACCTGACACAACACTATTGTTCAATGTACCATTAATTCAGACGGCAAAAGAAAATGTTGAATTTGATAAAAGTCTTGACGTGAATTTAGAACAGGTGTTTGATAATGAACGACAAAACTCAGATATTATTAGACCAACATGTAAGTTCTCACTTTTATTTCAAAACGCATATTCAGGATTTACCAACTATCCTCCATTTGAAAATAATTTATATTATTTAAACGCCGATTCGGCCGCAGCCCTTCAATGTCTTAGTGGTGCGACAACGATTTCGTGGACAGGAGTCCCCCAATATAATGAATTTGATTTTATTAGAACTGATTATAATGTTAGTGGATATACCCAACCACCAAATGAACATTTAAATTTTATACCAAAAAGTGCCTCAAGTTACAATTGGAATTTCTTTGTTAGTTATGGTTATGAAAATGACTATACAAAACCTATGAGTGCAACTGATAAAAAAACTAACATTATTTTAAATTGGATTGTTGGTGATGGTATACCGTTCATTATTGAGAATACGGTGTATAATGGTAGAAATACCGTCTCATTTAGATGTCCCGTTAAACATGGAATGTCGGTTGGAGAATTTGTTAAGTTGAGCTTTTCATATAATGGAACTGACTTATTCCAAATAGACTCGTTAGGGGTTAGTACCTTTGGTAGTGAAGAATATGTTTTTAATATAATTGACGTTGGGTATTTGGGTGGGACATTTAATAATGGTGTAACGGGAACTGCCAAAAGAGTAATCTTAAATGAACATGAAGACGACACCATTTCAACATACTATGTTAGAAGAAATAAAATCTTAACAGAATCGGAAAACGCGGTTTTAGTTAATGCGGGGTTTGAACAAAATATTTTCGGAGAAAAAAAGAAATATGAAAGTAGTGGGTACACACCAAATCAAGTCGCACGAGTGTCTATTAAAGAAGGGTCACAATCTTATACATTATCTTTCAATAAAGACATTAGAGTTAACCCAATTAGAGATAATCAAAAAAGACCAATTACTGAATTATTCTTTACTGTTATATATAAAGGTTATTTTGGGTGGATGTTTGGAATACCTAGAGCATATCCAAGTACAGATTATTTTGGGTTAAGAGAAGGATGGGAGTTTAATTTACCTTTAAATTCTTCAGGACTTCCTAGTTCTTGGTGGTCAACAAGTAATAGTGATTCTGATTGTAATTTTCCTATGGGAAGTTATACAACACCAATTAGTTCTGGATATGGACCAGGTTCTGGATTAATAACCTTTACTTATGTCGAGTCTCTTAAAGAGGGGGATATAATTGATGGAGATTATTGTGAGTGGAATGACTATGACCAACAAGAAAAAGTTATTTCTAATCTATTTCATAAACTAACGTTTAATCCTTTTTCATTTAGAATTGGAGGAAACGTCGCTAATCAACTTGGGTATTATTATCAACCACATCATGTGTTAACAACAAGAGTTTATTCAGATTATATTGAAGATGGAGATATTAGAAACGTTGTAGGAATTCCTGATTACTCACACTTTTCAACAACTAAAAATTTATTTATTTGGAGGGATTTATATCCTTACGGTTTTGTTGACAGTGGTAATATTGGTGTTAGTTATCCTTTTTTGAACGGTGTTCATTATCCTTTTAAAAACATTATTTTTAGAATAATACCTGAAGGAACTAATTATAATGAACAGACCATAATCGCAGACCCAACAATAGACCCTTGTGAGTAACAAATTTTTATTTACCATACCAAAAGGAAATAAGTCAATTGATTTACCTATCGAAATCAAGTGGGATTTCTATGGTAGAGATGACAGTATTGAACTTTATGAAGAAGAGGTTTTGGGAGATATTATTGGAGTGGCAAAAGACTTTGAAATATTAAGATTCAGTCATTCGCCATACATCCCAAATCAAAAGACAGAAATTAAGTATGATTTTTATTTTTATGATTCTAGTGTACCTGTAAGTGCGTCAACGGTGTCAACGGATTGGGTAAATAGTTATCTATTCCCAAACGCAAACCCTTCAGGATTTTCAAGTACTCAAATCTATTATTACGAGAAACCGTTTACAAAATCATTTTTTAAACTTGATTTTTATGATACAAAGGACACCCAAAGTCAAACAAATTATTTTACAATAATAATTCCTGTACAACAGGGAGCAACAGAAAGTGCGAGTATATCACCGTTAACCCCAAATGTTAACATTAGAAAACCGTCATATACGTTAGATTTTGTTGGGGATAAAGAAGGATTTTTTATTTATTGGTTAAAGAATGAGGCGTTTTTAAATATTGACACTTTTTATATGTCCGCTAAATTTTTTGATGGTAGACTTGGTGTTTTTGTTAAGATGATGAATGAACCACAATCATCCTTGTCGGATAAATTTATATTTGATAATGGTCGATATTTCTTTAATAAAGTGATAATAGATTATACAACAAAAACTTACGAGGTTTTTGATTATCTAAATAACCGTATAGGTGCGGGTTCACCAATAAAATGGTATGAATATATTAACCCATAATGGACGATAGATATTATAGTATACGGATTTCTCCTGAAGTTATTAATGGGGATTTATTTCTTGTTCCTTATGATGCAGGTAATTCACAATTTAATTTAAGTGGTGACCCTTGTTGTGATATTACAACTACAACCACTACTAGTCAATACACAGGTTATACTCGGGTTTATTCCGCAATGACACAAATAGTCACAGGTGGTACAGATGGAACGTCTCTATTAACAGGATTGACCGTCCCAATTTTTCTTAGTGAGACCACAATTGATATTGGGTATTATTCGGTATTTGATGGAATGGTGTTACAAAAAGATACGATGACTAATTTCTTATTTTCCGCCTCAACCTACGCTCCGAACACATATTATTTTTATAATACTTCAGACACCGAGTTTAAAAAGTATTTGGCCTTTGCAACTTATCAGATTGATTGGGGAGACGGTTCCCCACCACAATTGGTTCCTATTACGGCTCCCAACTATTATACCCATACTTACGCATCAAATGGTGAATATACAATTACAATGTCGGGAATGAGTCCATGGGGGTATAACGTCATTAAAAAAGATGTTACGGTACCGTTTACTGATGTTATTGCGACTAACCCTAATGGTACGGCTTATTTTACTCCTGCGGGAGGTAGTTGGTCAGGGACTTCATTGATGTATGACTACTTATTTACAGGGGACTCTAATTGTGATGTATACGACCAATCAAGTTACAATTATACAACAGTTCCATTCCTAATTACAGGATACACAAACTCAACTATGAGTGACCTTGAACAATACGGTAGTAAATATGACCCAACAAGGTTTGCTGGAAAATATAAGATAGGTGTTCAGGTAACAGGAACATCAGGAAATGTTGGGACATTTTTTGGTCCATCGGTAGATAACCTATACACCGCCTATACAATTAATGATATTAACTACTATGATTATAATGATGGAACCACTGTGTTTACAGTTTATTCTTCAGGAATGACTCCCGACATGATGGTTTGTTCTGCAATAACAAAAAATGAAGTATTATTAAACGTAATTGATGAAGCGGAAGTACAATCCAACGTTTTCATCGAAAGAGGTAAAAACTCCGTGTTAGAACGACTTGAAAGATTAGGGGAAGTTGACAATGTTGGGGACCTTGAAAAATACGGATATAAATTTTTTAATGTGATAAAAATATAAAAAGGATATTTATTAATATGAAAGTTTGTACAAAATGTAATATTGAAAAAAAGTTAACCGAATTTAGTAAGGGTAGAGGTTCTTGTAAACTATGTGTGAAAGAATATGATAGGGTAAAATATTTGAATAATATTGAGAAATATCGTAAATATAGTCGGAATAGATACTCTGAAAATCCTGAATATGTGAAAACGTGGAATAAAATAAATAAAGATAAGATTGATATTACCGCAAAAAAATGGAGAGACAAGAATAAAGAAAAGTCAGTTCAATACACGTTAAAATGGAGGAGTAAAAATGTTGATAAGTATAATCGATATATGGTTAATAAGAGAAATTCTGACCCAATATTTAAGTTAAGTTTTAATGTTAGAAAACGAATAGGTAAATTTTTAAAAACAAATAATTTAAAAAAAAATAATAAAACGTTTGATATTGTTGAATTATCACCAATTGAGTTAAAAGGTTACTTAGAAAAAAAATTTATAGAAGGGATGTCTTGGGATAACTATGGTGAATGTCACATTGACCATATAATACCTTTATCTTCCGCAACAAATGAGGATGAGGTTTATAAACTTTGCCATTATACTAACCTTCAACCCCTATGGGCCGAGGACAATATAAAAAAAAGTAATAAAATATTAATAAATAATTAAAAATGGCTACAGGAACCTACGGTACAATAAGACCCGCTGATGTCTCTCCCGAAGATGTAGAGATAATTTTGAATTTTACCCCATCAAGGGACGAAACAGATAATTTTGTTTTAACTAAGTTAGACGCACCGTCTATCCTAAGACCTTACTTTAATAATGCAAGTACAGGAGGAAATGCCGATGTTGAAATTTTAGGTGGTTTATATAACTTAAAATTACCTGCAGACCAATTTAATAAGATTGGTATCTATACTTTATTAATTAGACCTGCTCAAATTAGAACTAAAATTTTAGATTGTGGGGTTTTATCGGCATTACCTAATGTTAGAGGAATAGTTATTGATTTAAACTCAGTACCAACGGAGTATCGAAATAAATTTATTAATCAAGGATTAATTGGTTTTAGAATTGAATATTTAAATTCCGATGGAACAAAAATTCCTAATTTCTTTAGGTTGATAACATCTTCTTTTTTCTGTGAACCTATAGTACAAAATTTAACAAATACCTCACAAAAGGCGATTAGATACCGATATACCGATAATAATACTAATTTAATTTTCTGTACTTTATCACCATCATCGGCACCAACGAACAAGCCAAATGCAATACCTTATATTGGGCAACCTGACCAAGAGATAACGATAACAAACACCTTCTTCAACCCAATTACTTTGGATATTGAAATTGCTGAACACGACTTCTCAACATTGGCGATTGCGTTATTTGGTAACCAAACCAAGTCAATTGATGATGGTATTTACACATTATACGACAGTCAAAATAATATCTATAAACAATACAATTTATATGAAATTAGAGACCAATTTAACGCGTTGTTATATGAGGTTAGACAAGATAGAAATAATAATATTGATTTTAGTAAAAACTTTACAAACATAACTCAATAATGGCAATTAAAAAATATACTTGTCCACCACAGTCTGCAACAGGGGCTGGTACTTTTTCTGACGACTTAGTTGGTTTACAACTTGTTGCGGGAGGAGGACTTACGCAAGGTAATTTTGAGTTTACGTCATCCGCAAATGAAAAGACAAATAGAACTTTCAATACGGGAACTTTTTCAGAACCTATTAATTTAAATTCGTTAGGGATTGAGGCGATTAATCAATCAAAAACAATCGTTGAAAATAATTTTAAAGTTTATCCTAATTTTGATTTAACTCAAGTTACTAACTTTACAAGTTATGGTTCTATGGTTAAAAGAATGTCGGCATCTATCACCACGATTATTAGTTATTTCCCTGCGGCCTTAGAGGCGACTTTTATGGGCACCAATTATATTACAGGACCTACGGCCAATAATATTTTATTTAGTAACGCTAATAATGAGACAAGTTTTGATTTAGATTTATCGAGATTAAGAAATCCTTTTGACATTGATTTTACAGTTAATTCGACAAGAAACCTACAGTTAAAAGAAATTCAAGTTTCTTCTTTACGAGATATGAAAGTTGAGTATACAAAATACTCACTTTACTATAAGGGTATTGGATATAATGTGGTTGGTATTGTACCAACAACAAGTTTAACAAGTGGAACATTAAAATTATACGTTAACGGTAATCCATTTTCGGGAGCAACATTCACCAATGATGATTTAGTTATAAGACCTGTCTCTTATACACATCTCCGAGCCCACGAGACAGGCAGAAATCTC
>ENA-OSIY01001064-OSIY01001064.1-marine-metagenome-genome-assembly--contig:-NODE-1064-length-14976-cov-7.072421_pt1 | contig 14976 bp, 34 predicted proteins | sample MGYA00237884_ERZ534233 | MGnify/ENA primary metagenome ERZ534233 (study PRJEB26412, sample SAMN06343840) | marine metagenome | isolation source: estuarine water | place: USA: Columbia River Estuary... | reverse complement strand
ATACTTTGGAAAATACAAGTATTGGCTCAAACGTGAATATCGTCACCAAACGCAGAAATCAAAATGATATACATCAGTATTGGATTGAGTAACCCATGGGGCGCACCTTTTGATAACTTGTGGAACCGCTCAGGTCGTGTGACCAAGAACAAAAGTTGGGAACTGGAACTGTTAAAAGGCCAACAGCTGATTGGTTTTACATTTGGCTACACTATGCGGCGTGATCATGCTGGACTTAGTATAGAGCTGGCATTGTTGGGCTACAGCATAGCCTTTCAAACGTATGATAACCGTCACTGGAATTACTCCACTAATGATTGGGAAGTATATGCCGACAATCACACTGGCAGTTAACCAATGGCAACATATCCGTGAGGACTTGCACACTGAACATCCAAAGAGTGTGTTCATGCTGAAACACAAGATGAAGTCTGTGCTAGGGTTCACTGTGCGTGAACATAACGAATGGATTATCAAACCAGATGGCAGCTATGGTGAACATTCAATCCGTCTTGACTTCTACAATAAAAACAAGTACACTATGTTTCTATTGAAGTTTTCGGAGATAATCAAATGCGAGAATTGATGCTTAAATACATTGACGGATTATGGAATCCAGGATTTGAGTATGAGTTTGAAACCACACAAATTGATGTGCATTTGTTGACTGACCCTGAGCTACTGAATCTGTTTATTGATATTGCAAGGAAATACTAATGGCAAAGAGAATTGGACCAATTGAACTGGATGGCGAAACAGCTGACAAGATCACATATCTTAATCTCAAAGACTATCGTGCTTATCTCAAAAATGAATTGGCGGACTGGCGGAAGAATCCCCGCACTGAAGACAATCCAGACGGGCAATGGCTACATCCAGAAGATGTCACAGGCAACATAATGCGCATTGAAGCATTAAATTTAATTATAAAGGACTTTACGTATGACAATTGAAGAACTACAACACATTTTCCGTTTTCAACTAACAGAAGATGAAAACTACACCCCAACAAACAAAGTGGACTACATGCTGTTCATAGGCCAAGCCCGTGACAGAATATTCCACGATGTTGACAAATTGGAATTGCTGTTGACCAGCTTGAAAGACTTTGAATTCCAAGGCTATCGAGATCGTACACCGCTGTTTGTCAAGCCAGATCCCAACGCAGGATGATTGAATTGAAACACGTTAACGTGGGCATGTTTAATTTGCCCGGCCTCACCTTTCCCAAAGATCCTTCACCAGACACTGTGGAAGAGATGATGGCCTGGGCAAAAGAAAATCATTGCGGCTATTGCGGCGGCCCACGCTTGTGGAGTTTCAAAACAGAAGCACAGAGGGATTGGTTTATACTGCGTTGGATAGACCATATACCCAAGGAAGACATTACGGAAAGTCAAGCATGAAAATTTACATTGATATGGACGATGTTGTGGCAGATTGGCATGCCGCAGCAGAACAGTTTTTGAAAATGCGATGGAGCAAAGACAACGAGCGCATTCCACAAGCGGATTGGGATCGCATCAAACACAACAGCCATTTTTATCGCAACTTGCCATTGAAAGAAGATGCCAAAACACTGGTTGAGTATTGCACAGATGCTGTGAAGATTGGCTTGGCTGAAGGCGTGTATTTTCTAACAGCATTACCACATGACTACAGCATGCCCTATACTGCACAGGACAAAGTGTGGTGGGCCAACGAACACTTCCCAGGTGTTCCTGTGTTCTTTGGGCCGTTCAGTCATGACAAATATCGTCATTGCAAGCCAGGTGATATCTTGATTGATGATCGCACCAGTAACTGTGAAGAATGGATTGCAGCAGGAGGCAAGGCACATATCTATCGCATATGGCCTGCTTGTGAGTATTGGTTAGAACAACGAATTTTGAACAAACGCATTGGCATCAATTATGAGGACCTTGACATTGTAGTCGCGAAAATGTATGACGAAGCTGGCAAAAAGTGAACTGATACACAGCCGTGGCATGGGCAAGTCATACGTCAATGATCTGCTAGTAAACTATTATGCCAACATGATGCATACACTTCTCAAAATCAAATGGCAACGATTGCCGGGACTCAAATTACAGGCCTATGTGGATGATATACGTCCGGAAAATCGACCCGGGCGTGGCCTGCGTGAAACGGATATGGATCCTGTACAGGCATGGACAGAAGAATGTGGTTGTGGAGTTCGTTTGAGTTTCAATGTTTGGTTGTTTAAAAACGAAAAACAAATCACCATGTTTCTAATACGATGGTCATCGTGAATGGCCACGCACATTGTTATTGAACACCGGGGTCCTAATGAAATATTAGAAATTGTAAAAGAGCTCAGGAACAGTGGTTTGGCACAGGGTGTGCATTTTGACTTTGCGTTTGTTCAAAGTTACTGGAACGCAATGACGGGCGAGATTCCCAAACACACTACCTTTACATTCTACGAAGAAAAATATTCAACTCTGTTTGCATTAAAATACATATCATGACATTGGAAGAACACATGCTCAACAAAACTGGCATGGCCAATGACATTGACCGCGAAGTGCTGTGGAGCATGTTGCAAGGCATAGGTTGGCATCGTGTTATGATTCCAAGGCTTGTGGATAACAATCATGCTGTTGATATCACTTACTGGTTAGCAGCAACCTGTAACAAAGCCTACGAACGCAATGGCAGAGACTTTTTATTCGAAGACAGCAAAGATGCCAATTGGTTCGTATTACGTTGGGGAACTGTATGAAGAAACTATTATTTTTAATCATGTGGATCAGCACAAGTGTATTCGCTGATGGGGCCTATGCATTGTACGACTATGAACAACATGAATACCAAGTGTCGTTCAACACTCACGAAGTGCGTCCCATAGCCAGCATTACCAAACTGTTCACTGCTGTCACTGTCCTGCGTAGTGGAGTGGAGTTGACTGAAAAGGTTCGAGTAAAAGGTAAAAGCAGCGGTAGATTCCCCAATGGCATGTGGGTCACCAGACACGACCTAATGCGGGCCATGATGATCAGCAGTGACAATCGTGCCGCAGAAACACTGGCCAATACCTACCCTGGAGGTTTTGATGCATTTATTCGTGATGCTAACAACTACATCCGAGGGCGTGGACTGATACATACCAGTATTGAAGAACCCACAGGACTCAGCCGGAACAATGTAAGCACAGCCAACGAACTGATCAGCTTTTTGGGTGCAGTCAAAGACAATGAAACACTGAGAAAGTATGCTGATGACAAGTCAGCTGACATACTGGTACCACGAGGTAAAAAGTATATTCACATCAAACTACACAACACCAATCCCAGTATCTTTAAGTTTGACAACATACTGATCAGCAAGACAGGTTACACCAATCCCGCAGGCCGTTGTGTGGTCATGCTGGTAGAGAAAGATCGGAAACATTATGGTATTGTGGTGCTGGGGCAGAAGAATGTGAAAGAGCGTAGTGAATTGGCCAACGGATTGATTACAGCTGCACCACTACCAGCCAAACCAGTTGTTCGCGAGCCTGATCCCATACAGTTTGATTTGGCTATGTAATGACCATACCCAACTTCACATCAGCTTATTTGTCTAAACCAAAAGATATAACAACACACGATGTCATGGTGTTTGGTGACAAAGCTCACAAGATTCACACTGTGGTTGTACACCGTTTTCGAATGGGTGATGTTGAAGATCCGGACTTGTATGCCGCACAACCACTTTGGGAATGGCAAGAAAGTGAAATGGGAGCCTGGGTTATGAAACATGCTGTACAAACACCCGAGTGGCATAGACAAATGGACCAAATACAATATCACATGCAGTACGCAGTGGTAGCCAAACTTAAAGATGTTGATTATACCTTTTGGGTTCTTAAATGGGGTAATGACGTTGACAAAAAAGACGTTTATAGTGTATAATACACTATCAATAATACTTATGAAAGAACACAATGGCAGGCAAAGCAAAATCAGTTTATTTGACCATAAACCCAAAAGGTGAGTTTAAAACGGTATTCCACAAGGTGTTCTTTGATGCCAAGTCATACAATGAATATGTCAAATCGGATGAGTTCAAAGCCAAATGGCCAGCGGAACAGTTTGATTTTGTAAAAGAAACTTACTGATAGAAAGAGCACTATGAGCGGCTGGACTATGATTGAGAAGATTCGCAGTCTTGAAAAACAAGTGGATGAACTTGGCCTAAAGTTTGCCAAGTACCCGCACGGTGACTGGACCGAAAATCACAATGCCCTGAGCCTCACACCCAAGGATGCAGACTCCTTGCCGGTGTATCGAAGAGATGCTTCGATATATGCTGGCAGTTTGGAGGGAGTAGAACATTGGCTCCGTGGAGTTGAATGGGCCCGAAATTATGATGAAATGCACAAACTCAGCAATGCTGACAAACGTACAGCTGCCGAACAAAAAGAACGCAATCGTCAACTGATGCAGTCTATTAAAGAAAGCAAGCGAGCGGAAGGAGTTGAACCATGAACAAACTAATTAAAAAACTACTCAATGAAGCCACAAGCGGGCATGTGCAAGAGACTGATCGATCAAAAGTTATGACTGTTTCAGATGGAGAGATGATAGCATTTGCTGAGCTGATTGTAAGGGAATGTGCTAGCATTGTAGATCTTCATGGTCGGTGGATTTTGTATGATAAACTTGCTGTAAAAATTAAACGAGAGTTTGGAGTTGAATAATGAAATACATTACCAATAAGTTTAACAGCATCAAACTGCCATGCGAGCCAGGCATGCTGGAATGGTTGCAGGCAACATATCCAAACAGTCAGTATCACATCGTGGAGATCAAATAATGGAACCTAGACATTTGTACACCGTGCGCTGGTCGCAACCATATGCCACTTATCGTATGCGTCCGTATCTAAGACAGTTGCGTAACGATTACGAAAAAATCATCGAAGCTCAATTAGAGCGTAAACATTGGCCCGAGGCACATCAAGTTATAGAAAGGATAATGAAATTATGAATTGGTTTAAACGAATGATTGGCCGCTGGGCTTATGAATACCGAGACACTCCTGATGATTGCTCTCCAAGTCCTAAGTTAAGTCGCGCCACCTCTATCAGTGGGCGTGATGTTGGTAGTGATCCCACACTACAGTTCAAAGTGTACAATGCCATTGGCGGCAAGGTGGTAGAGTTCAGTCGCTATGATCGAAAATCAGATAGGCATCATCACGACATATATATTATTGGTAGAGATGAAGATTTTGGTGAAAAGATTGCCAAAATTGCCATGTTAGAGACCCTAAAAGATTAATCCTTCGTAAATAACTTAACCGGAGAAAGGTATGGAATACATTTATTACATCATGGTAGCTGTCATTGCCTATTGGATTGGTGGCCATGTTCGTGCTTATCAAATCATGCAGAACCTGATCAAGAACCCAGACGGCATGATCAAACTCATCACGGATCTCAAAGAGATCAAAGAGTCAGAAGAACTGGGCATGCCTGAGGATGCTATTGAAGTAAAAACAGAACTGGTAAACAATTCAGTCTATGCTTACAACAAAATCACCGGAGAGTTTTTGGCACAGGCTCAAAACTTGCATCTAGTTATGACTGAAGCAGCCAAGCGATTCCCTGGCAAGAAGTTTTGGCATCCTGAACTCAAGCAAGATAGCCAAACTGCTTGAATTATTGTAACATAATTGTTATAATAGATACAGCTGATGGATTTCAGCATAATCTAAAGGAAACAATATGAAATTTTTCAATCCAGAAACTAAGACCTACAAGTTGTTCAATGCAATGTACAACGGTGAAGCTGTAACAGCTGCACAAGCCGCCAAGCGTTTTGGCATCAAAAACATCAGTGCTGAAGTTAGCCGCATCCGTCAAAACGGTTATGCTGTTTATGCCAACACTCGTGTTGCTGGTAACAATGCCAAGATTACAGAATATGTAATTGGCAAGCCAAGCCGTGCAATCGTTGCAGCTGGCTACAAAGCAATGTCCCTGGGACTTGTTTAATACTAGGCTAGGTTAGTCTAATAAAAAGGCTACTTAGGTAGCCTTTTTTAACGACTTGAGTTTGGTATTTTGATAAAATACTATATGTTAAATTATATTAAACCCACTATAGATTGGATACAAGATGACTTTAAGTCTAACAGAATTCGCTTTGTTATTGAGTTGCTTGCTTGGGCTATTAGTATTGGTTGCTCCATTACTATGGCGGCTACCGTACCTACCCCTCCGCTTCTTGCTCTTTATCCCATTTGGATTACTGGTTGCGCTATGTATGCTTGGGCTTCTTGGACTAGGAAATCTTTTGGCATGTTGGCTAACTATCTACTGCTAGTCAGTATTGACAGCATAGGATTGACAAGGATGTTGTTAAACAGTTAAAGAGGTATTGCCATGAATATTTTAGTCACAGGTCATGAAGGCTTTATTGGCCGCAACATGATGGCATGGCTTCAGCAAGAAGGCTGGCAAGTGGATGGATATGAATGGCACCCAACACATCGTCCCGATGTTAGCTTGTATGATTGGGTAATACACTTAGGTGCCATTGCTGACATGAGCGAAACCAACGTGGAACTAGTCATGGCACAAAATTTGGATTTCAGCCAATGGTTATTCAATGAATGCAATACTCACAGTGTTAATCTGCAGTATGCCAGCTCCAGCAGTGTGTATGGCAATACCCGAGACTTCAGTGAGCATGCTCCTTGTAATCCTCAAACAGCCTATGCTTGGAGCAAATACTTGTTTGATCGTTGGGTGTTCCAACAACACAACGATGTGATGGTACAAGGATTCCGTTACTTCAATGTGTACGGCAAGTGGATGCATCTTCGTGGGCACCGCGCCAATGTGATACACAAGTGGCGCACACAGGCACGCAAGGAAGGCAAAATCACTGTGTGGACCGGTGCTGAAGATATCAAACGTGATTGGACGTGGGTAGGAGATGTTTGCCGATTGCACATAGACTTTATCAAACAAGTCAACGGTTCGGGCATATGGAATGTGGGATCGGGACTTGGCCACAGCTTCTTAGACATAGCAGAAGAAATTGCTGAAATAGAAGGCGTTGAAATTGAGTTTGAATCAATACCACTGGCGGAACAGTCTCGTATGCGTATAAAAACCTGTGCTGATTTGAAATTACTGAAGAAAACTGTGGGATCACGCCAGTGGTTAAATGTATTTGAGTTCTTAAATCAATAAATACACATATGCGAGCAAATGAATTCATCAATGAAAAAGCCAGTCGTGCCCTGTGTGTTAGTTCCAAACCAGACAGCAAAATGGGTGCCAGTAACCTAGCCAGCTGCAAAAGCCAAGGCCTACGTGCCAGAGATGGCGAGAAGAGTCATTTGATAACCAACGGTAAACGCAAAGTTCGCATAGTTGTTGGCGGCAAGCGTATCAAAGGACGCAAATACGGCGGGCCATTACCAGACTACGGCACAAGGAAAGACCAAATATGAAAGTATTTGAAATACTAGATCCTACCAAAATGTTTGGTGGTTTTAATCTCATGGGAATTGATTTCGATAAATCTGATGCTCCTGATAAACCCAATGCTCCTGATAAACCCAATGCTTCCAATACTCCAAACAATCCATTAAACATGTTTAAACCTGCTGCAACAAATGCCGATGTTTCATCCGGTGGTAAAGTTGTTGTTGTGGGTGATAGTTTAGCTGTTGGTACCGGCGCCCAGATTCCTGCCGCAATTGTAGATGCAAAGGTTGGGATTAACAGCAGCGATGTGTTGGTAAAAGCAACTGGTAATAAAAAATTAAAAGGTGCAGATGTTGCAATTATTTCAGCTGGCGCAAATGATGGCGCAGGCAAAGATGGAAAGAATCCCAATAGTGCAAAAACAATTGCCAACTTGAAAGGTATTCGTGATGCTCTTGGTGCTAAAAAGTATGTATGGATATTGCCATACAACCGTTCTGTAGCACGGGATGTAATAAGTGCGGCAGGCAATGATGAAGTGGTTGATTTGGCAAAAACAACAACACCCAGCGCTGATGGCATACATCCCAGCAGCTATTCATCTGTAGCTAAAGATGCAATTAAGAAAGGCGGAGTTAGCGGATCCGCTCCTGCTGCGCCAATTGGATTTACAAAAAAGCCAGCAACAGGTGGTGGAACTGTTGATACTCGCACAGGCAAGCAACGTGGCGCAAAGAACTTTGTTAACCCTGCTGATATGAAAAGGTATCTATCAGGCAAAGGTTTAGATAGAAATTCTATTGCCGGTTTACTAGCAAACGCCAAAGCTGAGAGTAGTTTTAATTCCGGAGCATACATCAAGAGCGATGCTGGCCAAGGGCAAGGCGGTGGCCTATTTGGATTTCACGATCCTAAAGACGGCCGAGGTGAATTTACCAACATGGTAAATGCCTGCGGCGCCAACTGGCAATCTAATTGGCAAGGCCAACTTGACTATGCCCTGCAAGCATCTAGATATCCTAAAACAGGATTTAACAGTCCCGGAGCAGCTGCATCTTGGTTTGTTACTAATTACGAACGACCAAAGTATCCAGCTAGGGCAATTGCCGTCAGGAGTGCAGACGCAGCCAACTACGCTTAATAAATATCTGATGGAAATACTTGGTAAATTATTAATCGCTCCACCTGCAATAAAAAACAACTTCTGGCACAAGACAGTTATCATGGTAACTGAACATCATGCTCAAGGTAGTTTAGGTCTGGTACTGAACAAACCCAGCAATCTCAGCATTGTGGATTTTGGCCGCAAACTCAACATGATGTTGAACATACCAGGACAAGTTTATGTTGGCGGCCCAGTCAATAGTCAAAGCCTCACAGTGATACACTCAAACGATTGGTCCAGCACAAACACCATGCGCCTAAATGATACATTCAGTGTTAGCAGTGCAGAAGACATTCTTCCAAGATTTTCAACTGGAGATTGTCCCAGACAATGGCGTATGTTTTTGGGCATGTGTGGTTGGGCAACTAATCAATTGATGAGCGAAATGAATGGTGTTGCTCCATGGACCAAAGAGCACTCATGGTGTACAGCAACATCAAATTTAGATTTGGCATTTGATTCTGACGGCGCTGAACAATGGTGTTCAGCGTTGGATCACAGTGCTCAAGAATTTGCTGAAAATATATTGACATAAACTGTAATCTTCTGTATAATAAATACTTCAGTTGGGTCTGTAACACAACTAGAGAGGTTTCAAAATGGCAGACTGCCTTTTACTTAACGCTGACGGCATGCCCGTTAGCTATATGCCATTGAGTACACTAACTTGGCAAGAATCAATCAGATATCTAGTGCTGGACAAGGCCGGCGTGTTGGAATGGCACGACAGCTGGATAGTTCATTCAGCCACATGGGAAACACAAGTACCCAGTGTTATGATTCTTCGCGACTACATGAAACCAAAAAACAGTGTTCGTTTTAGCCGAAGCAATGTGTACCTACGAGACAACTGTGAATGTCAGTATTGTGGTGTTAAAATAGATCGCAAGGATGCCACACTGGACCACGTTTTGCCAGTCAGCAAAGGTGGCAAAAGCACTTGGGAAAATTGTACCACAGCATGCGGCCCATGCAATGCAAGTAAAAGTGACAAGCTGGGTTACAAGCCAAGAATTAAACCATTCAAGCCAGATTACTATGAACTGGTGAATAAAAGGAAGAAACTTTCTTTTAATCTAACACACACAGCTTGGCATAAATTCTTGTAAACCTTGTTTTTTTGAATAAATACTCTGTTAAAACGGAGTATATATGAAAAGATTCTTGGTATTATTATTGTTGGTGCCAGTGCTGGCGTTTGCACAAGGAAAGACGCCAGCAAAATCAGCAACCTACGACGCACAGATTCTTCGAGTCACTGACGGCGATACCGTTGTGATCTCCGCACCATTCTTACCAGCACCATTCAAGCCAGAGTTGGCCATTCGTGTGTATGGTGTAGACACTCCAGAAAAGGGACACAGAGCCATGTGTCCAAGTGAAGCACAGCGTGGTGAAGCTGCCTCAGCATTTACCAAGAAGGCCGTAGAATCAGCAGCAGCAGGTGGCGGCAAGTTTCAAGTCACCATGTATGGTTGGGACAAATTTGGTGGGCGTGTGTTGGGTGATATCCTAATCAATGGAAAAAGCCTACGTGCTGCTTTGATTGCCAACGGCTTTGCTCGCGAGTACTACGGCGAAGCCAAACAAAGCTGGTGCTAATAATGGACTACCCAGTGTACCCAGAGGACGATGGATATGATAAACCGCGAAACCCTTACAGCCCTGTTTAAAGGAATTTACATTGGCCTTGCACTGTTTGGTGCTGGCATGGCCAATTTACCTTTAACGTTAGAAGACCTAACAGAACTATGAGAGCACACGAAATACTAAACGAAATTGATCGAATGCCCGGTAATGAATATACTGGCGGTAAAAAATCATTGCGAATTGGTGCCGGCGATAAAAATATCAAAAAACTTCCCGGCACGAATGCGTTTATGTACAGCACAGAAGCTAATCACATGGAAGATGGTATTATTATCAAACTGTGGGATAGTGCCAACACCACACCAAAACCAGTCAAAATGCCAAGCGAAGATGGAGAAGAATTTGCCTGGAGACTGAAAGATTGGGAACGCAATCAAAGTGAAGATGGTCCAGGAACATTGATTGGAAAGTTAGTGTTGGAAGATGTTACAGCTTTTCCACTTAACGGTGCCCTACAAGTTGATACCATAACTGTAGATGAAGATTATCGTGGACAAGGCGTTGCCAAATCCATGTATGGTGTTGCGTTGAGCATACTCCGAAGACCATTGCTTGCCGGTCAGAGTCAAACACCCGGTGGCCGCAGAAACTGGCTGAGCCTGGTTGCCATTCCGGGTGTTGAGATCAAAGGGTATGTTATGATAAACGAGGCTCGATTTGATAATCCAGAATGGGCAGAGAAAGACATTGATACAATCATGGGACGATTAGGCGGCCAATATATTGGGCCAAGTAAGCCGCCCGGTATACATTATTTTGCCTTTGATGTTATGCCGGGATCAGGAGAACTTGCTCCAGTAGTAAAAACAGAATTGAGTAAAATATATGATGAGCATGGATCGAGAACTGGATTATATGCAACTTGGAGTGGAATATGAAAGCAACTGAATTTATAATCGAAGATTGGAACAAGGTCAACAAGCGAGACAAGACAAATGGTCTAAGTCAAAAGGCTGTGAATGCCTATCGCAGAGAGAATCCAGGCAGCAAGTTAAAGACAGCGGTAACTACCAAGCCCAGCAAACTAAAAGCAGGCTCAAAAGCAGCCAAACGTCGCAAATCATTCTGTGCTAGAATGGGAGGCAACAAAGGCCCAATGAAGAAACCCAATGGTAAGCCTACTCCCAAAGCTCTAGCACTACGCAGATGGAATTGTGAAAGCATTGAACAGATGGCACAGATGATTGAGCAAGGCGAACAAATGATTTCAGAAATGAAACAACGTCTAGATCCCAAGTGTTGGACAGGCAAGCACAAGGAAGGCACCAAAATCAAAGGCGGCGTCCGCGTCAACAACTGCGTGCCAAACAAAAAATGAGAGCCAGCGACTTTGAAATCAGCAACTACCAAAAACTGGATAAGATATTGTCCAAGTTGTGTGGCATGATTGTGAAAGGAAAACAGGATCGGCCTGACTACTATGGTATGGTTGCTGCCGCAGTTGTGGATCCCAATAATCAGATTGTTGCTAGATTAAATCGTCCAGGTGAAAATGGCAAACGCATACATGCTGAACATGCAGCCATGACGGACTATGCAGACAAATATGGTGACATTCCCCAAGGCAGTATCATAATAACAACACTGAGTCCATGCAATGAACAAATGGCTGAACGTGATGGCGTCAGTTGCACTGAACTCATAAATCGCAGCACAGTTAAAAAAGTGTATTGTGGTTACATGGATCCCACACAGGATGATGACACTAGGCAGTTTAATCTAATGGAAACTGCTGACAAACAACTACGCAACAAATGCAAACAGTTTGCTGACACATTCTTAGATAAAATTATGGAATCCAATGTGTTTACTGATGCTAGAATGAATGCTATCAAAGCAGGAAAGAAAGTATTTAAGGTTCACGGCAAAACATACAATGTAACAGGCGACATCACCGATGAACTAGAAGCTGGCGTAGATGAAACTTTTATTTCTGAAACGGCCATGATGGGCAAGATTGCAGACTCAGGCAAAATTATTCGTATCTTGAAAAAAGCACACACCGTGCCATTCAGTGATGAAAAAAACTGGTTGCTGGTAGATATGGATCCTGCCAAAGGCAACAAAGGGCTGGGTATCAAATGGATTCCGGCTGACACAAGATTTGAATGGGTAAGGCCTTATAGAGATAGTGTAGATGAAAACTTTGCTGATGGTCGTAATCCACAAGACAAAGGTGATGCCAAACGTCACGGTGTGAATACCAAAGGGTCAGTAAGTAGCCTACGCAAGGTTGCCAAGCAAGGTGGCCGCAAAGGACAGTTAGCTCACTGGATGGCAAATATGAAAGCAGGACGTAAAAAATGAAAAAACTATTGATAGTGTGTGCATTAGTTGCACTGAGTGGTTGTGCCAGCATTATGGAAAAGATTCCCAGTCGTTGGGATGCAAACCAGGCTCGAGTGATTACAGATATACAAGTACAAGTTAAACACTTTGATTGCCGAGGTGATCAAACACAGCAACTTGGTTCGTTGGCATTGAATATAGAATGGTTTGACATCTATGCCAAGACCAAACCAACCAAAGATATCAGCAAGTTGACTGGCACAGTGACCGCAACTGTGAAAGAGTATCAGGACAGATTAAAAGCAGGTCCTGTAAGTCCACTGTATTGTGATTTGAAAGTAAAGATTATCAAGCAACAAACTGACATCCTGGCAGGATCAGTGCAAGGGAGGTTCTAAATGAGCGTACTATCAGAATTAATGCAAAGCGGTAACACATGGGCCGCTGAACGTGCCCAATATGCGCTACAAGTACACGAAGCTGTGGGTGCTGGACAACTTAGCGCCAGCGAAGCTCGAGAGATTCTACAAGACTTGATCAGCACAGACAAACTTGAAGAATCTGCTGCTGATCAACAGGCTCGTGCAGCTCTAGTGTTTGGAGTCACCCAGCTGATCAGTTTGTATTGAGTCATCAACCACGTGGTCTGGTTTAGGACCAATATATTTCATTTTTTCGTAGTAGGACAGTTTACCCTGTTCAAGTTGTGTCATGTCAATTTTACCAGAACTTTCATGTATTTCTTTGAGAATTGGATGCAACATCTTATCGGTGATCTTCTTGGCCATGTCCCGCATCACTTGATCCACATCGTCACCCATGGCTATTCGTTGCATGGCAGCACCTTGCTCAAATAGTCTCACACGATTGGCCCATTCTTCGTAGCTTTGCTTGGGATCATATTTCATAACACATTATATATGATATTTTGAACAAAGTCAAGCTGTCAATACTCAGCTAAATACACTAAAGAGACTACAAAATGGCCGCAAACGGAATATCAACACTGGGAACCAAACAGCTGAAGCAAGAAGCTAAAATAGCTATTGCTCAAGCCAAACGTCAAGGCAAAATTGTGGCCAAGAATGGCACTGTTACTGGCAGTATAAATGCAACAAAACGATATTTCCGCGATGCCAACACTTATGATTTGAACTTGTTACCAACCAAGTATGTGGGCAATGTGTCATACAACAATCAAGACCAAACTGGATCAGTTCGTAGTTTGACTTCTGCTGCCATCACCGCAGACCCAATCACTGTGTCTGGTTATGCTATTCCTGGTAGTGATATTATAGTGAACGTAACTTGGCCCAATGGTTTAACGCCAGCTTTTGACATACGTTATGGTGGTGTTGGACATGTACGTGGAGAAACTTATTCTATTCCCAAAAGTGTGATTCAAACTGGTGGTACTGGCAGTTTGGTAGTAACTGTGGATCAAGTGGGTATGCAACCAGGTCGTCCTTGGACAGCTGAAGCTGGTGCATTTGTGTTCGTAGCAGACTGGTTAATGATCACTTATGAATTCACAGATGGCCAAGATTTGGATACACGAACTAAGATAACATCGCCTGCAGTGGGTGGGGATTATATTGGGTATGCCCGAGGTGTGACTCAAGGTAGTCCTACCATAATGACCTGGGGCGGTGACAACACTGGAACGGGTTTTGAGTCAGTACTGATCAACATGGCTACTTTCCAAACTGCTTATCCAGGACAGACCATGATTGTGGATTGCCGCGCATATTGGTTTGGCATCACTGGTGCCAATCCAGTAACAATTGCCGCAACATTATGGCAGGGCGGAAACCCAACACAAACAGGTTACATATGGACCAATGCCAGTGCTGCTGGCACATTGGCCCTCAATCAAATACTGGTTCCAGTTACAGAGTCAGGAGATGGCCTATCAGGAGATGGCCAACACGTGGGAACAGTCACATACAGTCCAACAAGTGGAACAGGCTCCATAGCCTTATAGAGATTTAATCAATATGAACAAAAAGTTTACGGACCTCCCCATTGCTACTTCGCTGAATGGCACTGAAATCACAGCCATAGTCAAAGACGAAACAGGTGTACTCACCAGTGAACAAGCCACTGTGGAACTGGTAAAAAATTATGTGCTAACAGGCAATGCTGCCACAGCAACCAAACTGGCCACATCCAGAACCATCAACGGTGTAGCATTTGACGGCACTCAAAATATCAATGTCACTGCAACTTTGAGTACCGGTGCATTGCCAACTGGTCTTTTGAAAAACACAACAGGGTCTGGTGCAATAAGTATTGCAGCTGCAGGCACCGATTATCAAGCACCCATTGGAACTATTAGTGGTATTGTGAAAGGCAATGGAGCCAATGCTCTCACTGTGGCTGTGGCAGGCACTGACTACCAGTCAGCACAATCAGTTAACGGC
>ENA-OSIY01001063-OSIY01001063.1-marine-metagenome-genome-assembly--contig:-NODE-1063-length-14978-cov-6.117173_pt1 | contig 14978 bp, 20 predicted proteins | sample MGYA00237884_ERZ534233 | MGnify/ENA primary metagenome ERZ534233 (study PRJEB26412, sample SAMN06343840) | marine metagenome | isolation source: estuarine water | place: USA: Columbia River Estuary... | reverse complement strand
CGTCGGCAGCGTCAGATGTGTATAAGAGACAGATAAAGAATATGACAAAAAAGTCGCTATGGGTATTTTAGAGTTCGAAAGAAAGAGACTAACCAATGGTGAGACTTACTTATCCGATGAGGAATCAGTATTCTTTAGAGACAAACTATACTAACCAATCAACCATACATATATACTAAAAAAGGGACCCTAAGGTCCCTTTTTACTTTTATCTTCGTTTACGAATAACTTCATCAATAATTCCGTAGTCTTTCGCTTCGTCAGCACTTAACCAGAAATCACGAGTCGCATCTTTCTTAACTTGTTCTGCGTCTTTATCACAGTAACCCCCTAACAATTCAAATAACTGTTGATTCACTTTTCTCCATTCAATCATAGAAATCTCAGCATCTTGAATGTTACCTACCGCACCACCTGATGATTGGTGTAACATTGTTTGTGAGAATCTTAATGAAGACCTTTTACCTTTGGTTCCAGCACCTAACAGTACAGAACCCATCGATGCCGCCATTCCCGCGTTAACGGTAGCAATATCACTATTCACATAGTCCATAACATCAACCATTGAAAGTCCCGCTTTAACAGAACCACCTGGTGAATCGATATACATTGAAATATCTCTGTCATCAATATTATCTAAGAATAGTAATTGTGCTTGTACAATAGACGCCATTTGGTCATTTACTGGTCCCGAAACCCATAAGATTCTGTCCATCATTAATCTTGAAAACACATCCATTTGTGTTACGTTAAGACTTCTCTCCTCTAAAATGTAAGGTGTCATTGAATTTTCTACTTTTTGGTTGAAGTAGTGAAGATTCATTCCTGAAATCCCCTTATCTTTAGCAAAACGACCAAAGTCGTTAATATCTCTATAATCCATAAATTAATTTTTTAGTGTGGTACAAATATATAACAATTAGGCGTAATATACAACACCTACGTTAGAAGTTTCTTCAAATGCTTTTTTCCAATCCATATACAAATCGGCAAAATACTCTAACTCCTCTCTAGAAATTGTTTTGTATATCTCAGGTTTTACCCCATATTTAGCCATCTTTATAATGTCTTGAATAATTGGTCCATGAAAATCTATATATTGGTCTCTTAAGGTGATACTTGAAAACGGTCCGATAAACCCTTCACAATCACTGAAGTTGAGTTGTAAGTCAAATGGGACAATATCTTTATATTTTTCAGCTAGTTCTTTATTTTCCGCCATCGCAACAATAGATAATCTGCGTAAAGTATTTCTATAATTACTGTATCCTGAATACGAACCAGCTCTAAAATTACCTAATCTTTCTGCCCTATAAAAACCATCAAGGTCATCTGACTGTTCCATTTCATAATTACTATATAACCATATCACATCGTGCCCATATTCCTCATAGAACTCTTCTGACCATGTTTCTATGTTTTCGTCAACCTCGACTTTCTCCCCTAATTTGTAATAACTAATATCTAATCCCATATCTTATAAATATATTACTTTTCAGTCTCCGTTAAAGAATTACCCAAACCTTCACTTCGGGTTTGTCCTGTGTAATTAACCTTTGTTGCCACCGCTGACATATTAGTTATGTACATCTCTCTCAAATCAGGTCTCGGATGTGACGATGTAACTGCAGATAAAAATTCGTCAGATACTATTATATTTTGTTTTAACACATCTAAATGGTCCTCAACTAATTTCTTAATACCTCCCGACGAAAGTATATAAGTATGAGTATTATAAAAGAACGTTGGTCTGATAAAATGTTCTCTACCAATGTTTAAAGGTTTCATAATATCTGAAAAATGTTCGTGTAATGAATTGTGAGCCATTAAACATAAATCCCATTCATAACCGTCAAGTTCATTAAAGATACCCCATTCAATAGGTTCTTCCACTGTAAAGTCATCCTCAATAATCATTATATTCTCATACCCATTTTCATACGCATCTTCCCAACACATTGTGTGTGATATCATACCACCCGCTTCACCTGATAACGCCGGTCTTTGCCACCACCACCAACCCTCTGGGTTGTTAAGGTTCCAATGTGGGTATAAACGATACTCAGGAAAGTCTTCAGGTCTTTCCAATAAATCCTTACCGGGAAATCCTTGTTTAAACTCAACAGGTGTATTTGAAGGTAGTGGTAAATTTAGTACTCTCTCAAATAACTCATCTTTGTATTCATCACTCATATCCATTGTGATGACGTAAACTCTATCAATCTTCATATTATATAATGTTTTTAATTTTTGAGACGTTGTCGTCCTTGTTTATAGTAATTACATGGTCAGACCAATTTTTAACCAATGGGTTATGAGTAATCACAAATATATGTTCAAAATATGTCTTAATTTTTCTAAAAAATCCACCAACCATCTCTAAATTATCATCAGCAACTTTACCAAAGACCTCATCCATAACAATAACATTTGGTTTTGGTAATGCTGACACTTTAGATAACACCGCTCTTAACGCCATAGACGCAATTGTACGTTCATACCCTGAACCAGAACCCATTGGTTTCTCCACTCTTGTTTCATCATCAATCATAACGAACATTATCTCATTTTTTTCAGATATTCTAACATCTAATGTGAATCTACAACTATCCTCCAACAGACGAGCCAATTCTGAGTTGATAACAGGTATCATAGACCTTAAAATCATCTTTGATATCCCATTCTTACCAAATATCGCTAAGAAAGACTCAAATATCTTCTTATAGTCCTCTTCTTTCACAATTTTATCCATTAATTCTTCAGATTCTGTGATTTTGGTCTCATTAGTCTTAATAGTGTTGTTATAGTCTTGGATTAAGTACTTAAACGTATCAACCTCAGCAGCTAAACCGTCAATCTTTGTCTTAATCAACATCAAATCCTTTTCAATGACCATATTCTCCTCTAACTTATGTTTGTTAGACTCCCATTTGTCCATTGTATCAGTCATAGACTTTAATTCCATCTCTTTAGTCATTAACTCTAAACGATACTTCTCTTTTCGTAACTTATCTCTGTCATAATCCTCAAATTGTTTCTTAAGAACAGATTGTTTCTCATCTTTATCAGCTAGTTTTATAAGTTCTTTTTCAACGGACTTAAGTGATTTCTTTTCTTTCTTAAGTTCTTTCTCTTTTTGTTTAATTTCGTCAGTATGGTCAACATCATCCAACGCTCTTTTACAGGTAGGACAAATTTCCCCCTCTTTAAGTTGGGTAATCATATCTTCCAATTCTTTAACTACCCTCTCACTTATCGTCTGATTAACTTTACCCTCATTGATTGAATCTCTAACTTCATTATGTTCGTCACCGTGATAATATTCAGATGGTTCGGTTACCTTAATCTCTTCAAAATAATGTTTGGTTACCGTAACCTTATCTTCAAATTCCTTAATCTCTGTTAAGTATCTCTCAGGGTTTAGCTTGGTTAATTCTTCATCGATATCAGAATGTTTCTTCTCAATCAATAAATCTTTCTTATCAATTGCGTTTTTTAACTCACCTTCTTTAATCCCCAATAGTTTTGTCTTATCAACAATTAAAACCTTATTCTCTTTGATGGTTTCTTTACAGTCCAATATAGTCTGTTTTAAATCCTGAGAGTTATAGACGTTTGAGATTAACGATTTGTTCCATTCTGAAAATATCTTTTTAGCAACATCTTCTTTTTCTCTTAACGATTCTAATCCAATAAACTTAGTAAATACCTGACCCAACGCGGTAGGTTTGGAATCGATTAACTCCTCCAAATTTGTACCTGTTGTTAATATTGTGGTTAAGAAATCATCTTCAGTACCAATGGCCGACTTAATAAACTCCTCCGTTTCTCTTCTTTGTTCACCTGAAAGATTAACCAGTGAGCCGTCACTCATTTTCTTAATAAACTCCAATGAAGAGGTTACGGTAAACCCACCCGCTCTTTTTGGTTTTCTCTTAATGTTTCTGACAATAACATATTCATCACCATCAATCATAACATCACCCCTCACATGAACCTCATCTTTGGTCGTAAATTGATTGAATATCTCTTCGTTCTTTTTGGTCTTTGTTGTTCTATTGAAGAATAAGAACATTAATAAATCCACTGCTAATACAGTTTTACCACCAAAGTTTGGTGGGTCAGACTCAATACAGGTTATACCACCTAAGTCGTCAAACGGAACTGTGTTACCCTCACCATAAGATAAGAAGTTTGAAAACTCTAATCTCTTAATATACCATTGTCTAAAACGTATTGTATTCTGGTGTGACTTATCAATTTCATTATTAACACGGTCGTCTAACTTAGATAACAAATCCCAATCAACTTTAATTTCATTAGTCTTTATGTAGTCCTTTACCAACTCTTTTTGGTATTGTGTGTCTAAGATATTATCCGCCATATCAATGGAATCCAATTTTGTTTCATTTTTGGATACCACTACTTTGGTCACAACCGTAACATTCTTTGATTTGTACTTCTTCGCAAAATAAGATTTAATACGAGCGATTCGTTCTTGAGTAAATGACTCAGCAACGTCTTCCCACACTATCTTTATCTTTGGATTTTCCAATTTATCTTTATCTAACATAAATCGTATTTTGTTTTAAATATAACAGAAAAAACCCCCACTTTCAATAGTGAGGGTCTTTTATTTTATCAGTTAATCGATAATTTCACACTCCACATTTTCCACACCCAACTTCTCACAAACCATATTAATTCGTTTGATTTTGGTTACATTAGAACCCCATGTGGACATAAACATCCCACAATCCATCATAACCTTATTGTGGTCACTAAGTGAGTCTCTAAACTCATCCTCGTCGTTTTTAAAGAAAGATGAGAAATTGTATTCTATAACTGACCTATCAACTCCTTTAGTGATTTCATTGATAACTGACACATACGTCTCTTTTGCCGTTTTGTTGGTGATAACTCTATCCCCAATGGTAACCTTAAGATTCGTAGACTTTGCTCTACCTATTTTATTTTTAACCTCAACCTTTTCTTCATCCGTTAGAGTTTCGTCATTATCAATACTAAGTCCTAAATCCAATTCCTTAACTGAAAGATAGTTCACCATCTTATCCAATCTTGAATGAAAGGTGTCGATGTCTGAAACATCAAACCACTCTGTTGTGATATTCCTACGGTCATCGTACTCTTTGATAACTCTATGGTCCTCGAAACAAACGTGAAGAATACCCTCTAATTTGTTCATATCTTCCGTCTCAAAGACTCTTACCATCATAACATCAAAAGGTAAGTGTGTGGAATTTAACTGTGTCTCACGGACTTTATACTGTTTTGAGAGACCAATCTTATGGTACCCATTTACGAATTTACCTCCGTGGTCAATGATTCTTGCTATGTATACGTAACCTTCCATTAATCTGATTTTTTATTATTTTCTTTCACCTCTTCTTTGTATTCATACCACGACGGGTTTGGCAATTCAGAGTAGTGGTCCCATAGTTCTCTCTCAACTATCTCAGACTCTTTGTCCTTATCCTTTCCCGTCATATACTGAATATTAACTCTTTGTTAAACCAACCGATTATGAATTCAATATCACCGTTAAGCCATCGACTATGAGTCACCTTAACGTAAGGTAAGATATAAACCTGACCCATTACTGTACATATATTTACTTTCATATTATATCGTTTTATTAGACTACAAATATAGTCATTATGTTTGTATTACACAACTATTATCTCAAAAAATAAGGGGGACTTTCGTCCCCCTTTGGTCTTACTTCACTAAGTGAAGACCTCCTCTGTATCGGTAGTGATATCTTTGGATGTATCCTCCTGCGAATATTGCGTTGGTTCTAAAGTTTCTTAACCCTTCAGTTGTGTTAACCTCCGCTGACACCTCAACACCTTTCACACCTTCGTTGATGTATACCTCACCTTTCACGGTCATGTCTTCAGTGATGTACTTCTCAATCGCTCGAACCAATTTAACTTTGTTTAGTTCTCTGTAGTTTTCAAGGTATTTAACCATCCCTTTCGTATCAGTCGCCATTCTTACCTCTTCGAGTAATTTAACCGCTCCTCTGTTGTGGTAGAAATACCTTACGTTTGTATAGTCAGATTCTCCATTCTCAGATAAACTGTAGTACTTCTTTCTGTCATAAGGACCGTACTGATATACTGACGGATTTTCCTTTAAGAAAAGTTCGTAACTTTCTTTGATGTCGTTGAAACGAGACTCTTCTTTCTGAACTAAGTAGTCGATTAATTCTTCTGCTTTTTTTACGATGATGTTTTTGGCGTTTGTCATTTGAATCGGATTTTTTAGGTTTATATCTTTCTTATTGATAGTACAAAGATAACATTTAAGTTTGTATTACACAATCTTTTCTATAGGTATTTTAAATAAACTTTCATACCACACCCTAACCGTGTAATCCTCACAATAATCCTTAAACATTTTCTCAATGATGTCCGCCTGTGGATTTACCGTTGGAAACATCGATAAGAAAACCATCATAACCGCTTTATCGAAATCCGTAATTTCCTGTATTGTCCTCGCCAACATAAGTTCGTCTAGGACCACGTCCATTATATGTTGGTTATTTTCATATCCGTATTCATTTTCCATTACCCTACCTTTACCACATAGTGGATTCTTCTACGAAATCCGTTAAACTGCTCACTACCGTTACCATATAATACTCCGTCAACCAAAGCCAATGCGTGACCTTTAACGATGATGAAATAACGTCCCTTCGGATAGTTCTCCATGAAAGACTTAACCGTATAACAAGTCTTTTTCCCTTTGTACTTAGGATTGTACAACTCTTTCTTACCGAAAGAATATCTACGACCTGGTGACACACCGAACAAACTAATCTTTTTGTAGTTTTTTCTTTTACCTAAGATATTAGTTAAGTAACGACTAGTGTACGTCCCTTTTCGGTGAACTCTGTTAAAGTTATCAGTAACCCATTTGTGAGTCTTATCATAAGACAAATCTAAAACAACCATAAACGCACGTACCACACAGTCATTCTTTTCTGACATCGCCAATGTACTTCCATTCTGAGCTATTGTGTTACTATCACAGAATAACTCATCCTTGATTTTCTTAGTATCCTGAGTTTGACCCCAATAGTTCACAGTTGTATTTTCGATTATTTGTCTTGTCATAGTTTCCTTATTTTGATACTACAAAGATAAGTCAAATATCTGACCCTCACAAATTTTTTTTAACCTAAGTCTTCGATATCATCGAAATCTAAACCATCGACATTCATTTCTTTTAACTCCCCCACTATTTTACGGTATAACATATAAAACAAAATTACGTGTGTAAATGTCGCAACGACTAAAGACCCCATTAACGATAGATTAGACACAAAAAACACTAATAACGATATAAAACCGAGAGAAATTCCCAACACTGATATTATAACCACCACGAGAAATAACGTATATAAATCATCTTTTCTAATCATAACTACAATAAGATTTCAGTTGGTTGACTATTAGAAACCACCCCATTAAGTGAGTTGGAGTATGTAAACGGCATGATTGTGGCAGTTTTACCGTCACCCCATTCTGCCAATACGGTATACTCATCCCATACTGACGATGCGTCAATATGTGTTTTCTCTATGTTTTCTTCTTGAATGTCTAAAGGATATTCGGTGATTAGTTTCCCACCGTCCCAAATGCTAAATGTTACTGTCGTCATATAAGTGTCTTTTTAATTAGAACACAAAAGTATGACTTTATTTTTTATTATCCAAACGCATTTGTATCTCTTTCTGGTAAAACCCATTTTTCTCATAAAATGGTACCAATTTTTCATCACAATTTAAAATAACCTTATAACATCGTAATTCTTTTGAGGATTCAACTAATTGGTTAACTAACATTTGTCCTAACCCTTTACCTCCGTGTGATTTTGATATACAAACATCCTCGATTTGTCCAACATATGAACCTCCACCGATTAGTTTTTCTAATACGTGTAATGTAGCCGTACCCACAATATATCCTTCACTCTCAACCACATATGTATGTATCGATGTGTTCTCCATTATTCTCCACCAATACCTAATTGGTTCTTTGGTTTCAATAAACGATTCGCTTAATAATTGACAAATTTCTTCTAAATCTTCGAAGACCGCCTTTCTAATATTATAACTTTCCATATTCATTATATTAAACTTGAAATCCCGTCATTTCTGACAGGATTTATTAGTATTTGTATTTTTTATAGACTGAGTAACATCTCAATCAGTTTGGGTTGGGGAGACATATCTGACTTACCTTTTTTGGTATTCGTATGTGTCCACATACCCTTAATTCTACCATAATATGCGTCTGAATTCCATTCAAATGATTCCAAACCATTTTTTTTATATTCACTAATTAACCCCTTTTGTATGTCAATACCATCTCTTTCTTTGATGTAAAGTATTAACTCCTTTAAAGACTCAATTTGCTTGTCTGTGTATGCGTGCCACGCAGTATAACCTCTAAATTCCTCAGTAAACACAATATCCTCTTCACGTATTTTACTACCTGTGTATGCGTAATAAGAATCAGGGTCTCTATCCACCCAAACACGTTTACCATTAATTTTCTTTTTGTACCCACCTTTAGTTAGATAACCATAATTACAAACCTCAATACCTACTGAGTGTACGTGCATATGTTGTAAACCATTCTTACCCAAATGCCATGAATAACCCCCTTCAGGAAATGATTGAACTATCTCACCATCGTATTGGTCATCACCATCAATTGACTTACCACCAATAACAAATTCAGTAGCAATTCTACCTCTACTGTCTCTACCCCAATGTATTATAGTTCGATATGGATTATTACCACCAGCAGTGTGGTGTAAAAATAAGTATTCTTTATCTACAGGTCCTTTATAATATTCACCGTCAGGTAAATAGGACTTATTGATAACTATTTCATCTGTTAACGCAATTTCCGATATATCAGTAGTAGCAATACCCATAGCGTTCCAAGTGGAAGGACCAACAATACCATCAACAAATAGTCCTTTTGTCTTTTGCCATTCTTTAACTGCTCTCTCAGTTTTTGGACCGAAATCTCCATCCATTGTAATACCGAGAAACTCTTGTATTTCTTTAACACTCTCACCTTTAGAACCTAATTTTAGTATCATTTTTTTCTGTAATAGTCTAAACTAATCAACCTTAAAGTATCGTTACCTTTAATGTGGGTACCTTCAACCGAAGGATTTAATCCGTGCTTAATTCTTAACTTCACCTCAGAACCTATATTACCGTTCTTAATCTTCTTAACTAAAACATTGTCGTGGTAAAGTTCTATTTTCTTGTTTAAATATAATAAACCAATTTTTTTAACCCCATAATTACCTATAACTAATTCAATGTTACTTTCAGGGTTGAATATCTCAACAGTCGGTGTATGTGAACCTTTGTTTGGTAAGTCTACTGAGAACTCATAATAACCATAACTAAAAAAACGTGTTGTTGTTACCATACCTGTTTTATAGTCAAAGATTTCTCCCCCAACATTAATTGGTCTATGTATAGACGTTATGTGTATTTCTTCATTTTCTAAACTTACCGATTCAGGAGATAACCATTCATAGTTAACACCTTTAACGTAATCAGAAACACCATCACCTGTCATCCAGTCCTTTTCAAACCCATCTAAGTATAATTCATAGTCTTTAACAAACCCATCAATCTTTGATAAGTCAAATAAAACATCTTTACTAAATAATCTCTTTAAAAATTTAATCATAATATTAATCTTCGAACCACTCTATAAGTGTGTTTATTCCCCATACTATTCCCGCTGAAAACATTCCGTCAAAGAATATTGTCATTGGTAGGGATATACCATAAATAGTGTTAGTTGGTGAAAACATCGTTATTGATAAGAAGAACCCTACCCATGTCGATGTACATAACACACAACCTACTAAGTCTGAGAAAAACTTCATAAACGAATTATTTTTCCCCTTTTTATGTATGAAATTACGAATTCCTTCAAATATAGAACCGTAAACTATTATTGTGGTCATACCATATGCCACAAACGCAAATAATATTAAACTACTCATCATATAAATTATCTCTTTTTGATTTTTTAACGCTTATTTTCTGTTCAAATTTACTAAACATTTCGTCATATTTAGCTAATGACTCAATTAATTCTTTATTATGTTTAGTCAATTTTTCTATTTCAGAGTTATCCTTAATCTTGACGATTTTTTCAACAGGAACCTCTACTTTTACCTCTTTAATGACTTCCTTTATCACTTCAATAGGTTTTTCAACTATTTTCTCAACCTCTTTTATCACTTCAACAGGGACTTCCCTGTCGACTATTTTAATTTTCTCAATCGGTATTTCTTTTTCCACAATTTTAGGTGGAATTGTCATCAATTTAATCACTTTTTGTGACAAATCCTTATTTTCTTTCTCTAATTGTGTTATTTTATCACCAAGTTCCTCAACCTGTTTGTCATCCGTTATATAGACCTCTTTAATTACTTCAATTTCCTTAATTTTCTCTATTGGGACTTCTATTTCAACTATCTTCTCAACCTCTTTTACGACTTCTACGGGTCTTTCTTTATAGACCACTACCTCTTTCTCCACTTCTACTATTTTGTCGACTGGTACCTCTTTAATGACTTCCTTTATCACTTCAATAGGTTTTTCAACTATCTTTTCCACTATTTTCTCAACAGGGACCTCTACTATCACTTCCTTAACCACCTCGATAGGTATTTCAACCTCTTTGATGACCTCTTTCTCCACTTCTTTGATTACTGTCTGTATTTCTTTAGGCATGAGTAAAGGTGTCTCACCATACTTCTCTATGGTCAGACCCTTTTCAAAACATTTTATAGCAAATCCCCTAACATCCTCAATGTCATTTAATTTACAAAAATCTAAAACGTTTTTATCAAGCGTTAAGCAAAACTTCTTTCCCATTCTCAATGTCCTCAATATCCGTAATCTTAAATTGTAAAAACGGTGACTTATTATCTAAGTCCGTAAACGAATATTCATCTTTATCTATATAGTAGGTACCATACCCGTGTTTTGAAACTGACTCCCCAAAGTTTTGTTGTATTGTCGAACCGACCATATACGCCTTACCTTCAGGAATATCAAATATCTGTCTTTTATGTATGTCACCACACAATACCAAATCACAACCTTTAAATTTAAACGGGTCATAACCTTCTGAAAATTCATAACCAACGTCAGTCGTTAATCCATGCACTGGTCCGTGAAATAATCCAATATGTTTCTTACCCTCAACTCTTTCAATAACAGGAGGTTCGTTATGTGTCCTTAACGAATACACAACCCACACTACATTCTCATCTTCATACAAACCCTTATCCATATAATAGTCAATATTATCATTATTCATAGAATCTAAAATAGGACTGATTGAATCCATCCTATCCATATTGTTTTCTAAGAAATCATGATTACCAATTATTAATACAGTCCTCGCAATTTTAGAACATTCATCTAATACCCACCTTGTTACATCAATAAGTTCAGGTGTAATTTGATTTTTTGAATGTACTAAATCTCCAGTAAAAACTATACGGTCAGGTTCCTCGTCTTTAAATTGTTGTAACATATCAGTCAATATTTCTTTATACTGAGCATGATATTGATATAATCTTAAATGTAAGTCTGAGAAATGTACTATCTTATTTATCATTATAGAATCCGTTTTCGTTAGCAAATCTTTCTAAGTCATTAATGTGGTTTTCTCTATTTTTATCGTCATTCATAAATGAAACAATAATATATCGAGTTCCTTTGTTTGTCGGCATCCCTCCGTGTTTGTGTGTTATCTGTCCCGGATGAAATGTAACATAACCCGTTCCTTTAGCTTTCGCCAATACCTTATGTCTTGAGAAGTACGTACCACCACCCTCAAAGTCGTCGTTTAATGCCACGTTACACGATATTGACGATTGGTCATAATGTAATGATAAGTGTCCCTGTTCTTCAGGTGAATAACGTATCATAAAATTCTCGGAATATACATTTCCTTGGTCCCAATTCTGACCATTTAATTGGTAAATGTGTCTCGCAGCTCCCATAATATATTCATCCATAATCTCATGATATATCTCTTCAAACCCAAAGGTCTCTACTAACATATCCGTAGTGGGATAAAACGCATGTCTCTTATGTGTCCACGCCTGTTTAGCTTCAGCTTCTTCAATTAACTTAGCACATAATTCTTCCTTAAATAATGGGAATTGGAATACGTCAGGACCGACTTCTTCCAACATCATATCCCACTCCATTGATAAAGCCTCAGGTCTCATATACTTTCTTTTCCAAGCCTCCTTATCATCAAAATAACTGTAAATTTCTGGATGTATCATATCTTTTTTTTTATCTTTCTAATTCTAACACCGAACCTTCAGGTAACACACCTCTTAGGTCACCGATGTCTTTATCTTCAGGTAGTTTAACAACCTTAACCCTTCCGTAAAGTCTACCACCATTTAATTTATAATATAGTTTTTCAGCATCTGCCCAAGCATCACCGTCTAAACATATAATTATATCACCTTTTGCGTCATCGTAAAGTCGACCCCATAGATAATCATTTATAAACTTACCCAATAACGGTATTGAGTTAGGTAAGAATATACTATCAAAGACACCTTCACAAATATATATGTCTTTATTCCAATCGATTAAATATTCGTTAAAGATTAACGTGTCTTTAGAGGCTTTAGGGTTCTTATATTTTAAGAAACCATTACCGTACAATCTTGAAACAAAAAAGTTTAACTCCATATCCTGAGTGTAGGAAGGAACAATAATCCTACCCGAATATGGTCCGTCATAACAAAAACCCATATGGTGTTTGTCAATAACCTCGTCACTAATACCACGACCTTTCAAATAGTTATATGCGTATTTGTAATGGTGAGTCATCTTTAACCCAACAGTCGCATCTTTAAATCTAACATATTCTTTTGGTAATTTAACAACCTCATACTTAATCTCACCTTTATCCATAAAGGTATCTGGCATGACCAAAGAAAGTTGTTTCTTTTGATATGGGGTTCCCCACATATTAACTAACTTATATATTGAACCGTGTGTCCCGTGTGTTTCTGAACATGCCCAACATTTAAATACATTACGATGATAGTTAACTTCCAAGTTACCTTTTCCGTCACCATCATCTAATCCTTTTATATCATAAGAACAGGTAGGACAGTCAAACGATATTTGACCCTGTCCGTCATTGTGTTTACGGTATTCACCTAAAACATCCTCAACTAACGATAATAATAAATCTGTATCTAAGTTTTCACTCATAGGGTAAAAATAAAGAATTATACTTGACTAGTCAAATCTATTCCCCTTTTTCTTCCTTTTCTTTAAGAACGTTAACATAACCCAACACACACGTATACGCATCAGTCATATCAAAATTCTCTTTCTTCAGAGTGTTGTTTCTCGTATATAACCAAGTGATTTGTGGTTCCTTTTCGGCAACTTGCTCCCAAATAATGTGTTTCTTATCACATCCTTTTGGATAACCCCCAAACAACACCTTTTTACCCCTTACGTTCTCTGCGTATAAGTTAGGGTATGCGTATTTTCTTGAGTCGTAAGTTGATATGTATTTAGGCACTACACCCAATACATCATATACAATTTTAGAAACCAATGCGTTAAACTTCATTAAGGTTCCAACCGTATATATATTATTAGAATTTAGTAGTGGTTGTTCTATCACCACCATCTCAATACCAATATCTTGATAAGTTGTTAATTTCTTAGAAAACGCATCCGCCTTTTTAATTAATTCTTCAATAAGGTCTTCGGGTCTTGGTTTGATAATTGGTGAATAGTGGGTGAGTTCTAATAAACTCATATCTGATTTTTCGAACAAAGCAAATCCAATTGTCTTTGTTGATATATCTAACCCCAATAATTTTGGGCTCTTTTTCTGACTAGGTCTCATATGTATTATATCTTTTGAGTTATAAACTTAACAATATTTAGAACTAAATAAAGTCTTAAAAATCTAATTTAACCGATATAACCTGATTACTAGCAGGGTCAACCTTTCTTTTGTGTGGTTTTGACACCTTACCAATAGCAACCATATCCTTATCGTCGTTGTATAAAGCAACTTCGGTAATATATAAGTCCTGTTTTTTAGCGTCAGTGTCTTGGTCCCATGTCGGGTTTTGTGACCTTATAAACTTATTACTTGGTAGGTCTACTATGTAGTTCATCACATAAACACTGTGTTGTTTGTTTAGTGTAACATCACCCATTAACATAAACTCATCACCAAATATTAGATTGTTTCTTTCATTTTGATTAGGATAACCAATTAACTGTCTGTAGTTGAACGCATTTGCGTTATTATATGATTCAGAGCTGACTATGAATCTAGTTCCCGTTAAGTGAGAACTTAATATGTTACCACCAGAAAACCCATTTAAACTATCAGTATACTCAATATATCTCCATTCGTCAGGTGATGGTTTGTCTTTGGTATCAACCTGTTGTACTAAAATATAAAAATTAGTCGCTTGAAACCCTGGATTGTTGTCCGTGATAATTTTATCTCTTAAGAAATTAAAACCATCTTTAAATGAAACCGCAACATCAAAATCGTCAGTACCACTAGGGTCAACCCTAACGTATTGTGCCGATGGTGCCGAATACATTTTATTATTCTTATTGTAGAACATATAAGAAATAAAAACTTGTTTTGTTAAGTCTTTAGGTAACATAACATCATCAGGTGAATCGATACAATCAGCATCTGACGATATTCTAACCGCCTTTGGTGCTGGTAACGTCCAATTTCTATTAGATTTGTATGACAATGCTGCTAGTAATTCTTGATGTTCGATTAATATAATTTTTTGGTCAACTAATACTTTACCAACGATTGTAGGATTCGCTTCTTGATCAACCAAATCGTAATATTTAATAC
>ENA-OSIY01001059-OSIY01001059.1-marine-metagenome-genome-assembly--contig:-NODE-1059-length-15025-cov-15.493578_pt1 | contig 15025 bp, 26 predicted proteins | sample MGYA00237884_ERZ534233 | MGnify/ENA primary metagenome ERZ534233 (study PRJEB26412, sample SAMN06343840) | marine metagenome | isolation source: estuarine water | place: USA: Columbia River Estuary... | reverse complement strand
TACTCCGGTCGTCTAGTGGCTAGGACGCCAGCCTTTCAAGTTGGAGAAGCGGGATCGAAACCCGTTCGGAGTACCAAGTTTTATCTGTGCGTGAGAAAGTCTGGTCAATCTACTCGCCTTGGAAGTGAGAAATCGTAGGTTCAAATCCTACCGCACAGACCATATTTGCCGTTGTAGTCCTCTGGGAGGGCACTGGATTGTCTATCCAATTAAGGCGGGTTCGATTCCCGTCGACGGCGCCAAGTTTATGTCCCATTCATCTAGAGGCCTAGGATAGTATCCTTTCACGATATTCACAGCGGTTCGAATCCGCTATGGGACGCCAAGTTTTGTAAGTGTTAGCAAGAGAAGTCACGCTGTCTAGGTTTGTTCGAACAACTGAAACAGTAAAAGGTGAGGGTTCGATTCCCTGAAAATCTCAACAGGCGAGAACACTGGAGGACTCCCAAGTAACGTACCGAGACCTTGCCGGCTTTATATACTAAGGTGAATGGTTCCGATAATATGGGTGGAACTACTTGCAAATTCAATAAGTAAGAATCAAGTGGAAAGCAAGAGCCACAAAGTAAACACTGCCGGGTCAGGGAATTTGCCCGGGATGTATAGGCCGCGCAACCTATACAAACAACAGTGGGGTAAGAGCCCTTAACATTCCCAGAAATTTTATTCCCTTGTAGCTCAGAGGTAGAGCAGTTGGCTGTTAACCAATTGGTCGGAAGTTCGATCCTTCCCGAGGGAGCCACTTTTAGGATGCGAACAGCAAATTTTAAATTCAACTTTTAATTGAAAAATAAGCATCCTGTTTTATTGTTGGGGCATAGCGTAATGGTAGCGCAACGGGCTTTGAACTCGTCAGCCTTGGTTCGATTCCAAGTGTCCCTGCCAACCACACCAAGGAGCATATTATGGTCTTACTATTGATAGTAATTATATTTTGTGCTCTGTATTTTATTATGAGAAAACTTTAAAGGAAAATGATATGAAACGTTCAGCGAAACGATAGTGTCAATCCGGATCCCGTATATGGTCCAGGGTTGGCACATTAAAGACAATTTAATATGCAATCAACCCTCACAAACATTAAGGTGATGTAACCGGCTCTTAACCGGTAAAACACGGATCGTTACCGTGGTGTGGGACCATATACGGACTCGTAACTTAAAAGTAAAGTATCGGACTTTTAATCCGACTAAGAAGGGGCGGTACCTTCCGGGTTCACCATTACCATATAAAAACACATTATGACGAAGTTAGGCAGCGTGGTCTAGAACACAAAGCTGATGCGTCTTAACAAGAATCAGACTCTTGGTAGTGTGTTTCTATATGGTGACCATAGTGTAAAGGTTTAGCACCTCGCTCTGTGAAAGCGATAGAATGGGATCGTTCCCCATTGGTTACCCCAAATATTGCCGCGTAACTCAGAGGCAGAGTAATCGCTTGATAAGCGATAAGTCGACATTTCGAAATTGTCCGTGGCAACCAATTTAATGCGCTCGTAGTATAATGGATAATACTCTAGGCTACGAACTTAGTAATGGTGGTTCGATTCCATCCGGGCGCACCAACGATTATGATTATGGAAAGTAATGCAGCGGGGTTGGTCCTGCGACCAGCCTTGAAAACTGGGTTCTCTTAACAGGGATGGGGTTCGACTCCTCTGCTTTCCGCCACTAAATACGTACATGCGAATACATGAACTGCTAGTTGAAACCGCTGAAGACGATCGTGCTATTATGAGCCTTGCTGATACTATCTACGACTATCTACAGCAATACGCTGATACAGAGTTGGACTACGACGAAACAGGCGTAATACACATTGGAAAAATTGGAGATCTATTTGACACTCCAATTCCTGATATGGATACAATACGTTTGGCAATATCATCAGATGAAGCCATTGTAGATCTAGCACGTAGATTACACGGTAAAGCAACTCCATCAGATTCACACTTAGGTGAGTGGGATCCAATGGAAAAGGCAATATCGTTAAATGCTGATTACTTGTCTACTAACCGTATGCGTAATATTATCGCACACGAACTAAGACACGCTATGGACGATATGAAATCGTTGAACAGGGCTAATCAAAGTACACGTTATCGTACAGCAAGGAATCCAGCAGATCGAGCAGATCCAGATACAGCCTATAGGGCAGAACCAGCAGAAATTAATGCTCGCTTTGTTGAAGCATTACATTTTATCACGCCAGTGATACTAAAATTGGCTAATTTAGATCCTGCGGCATTTAGAACAAAGATGACAGCGTATCTAAATAGAGCATTTGAAATCAAACATATAGCAGACTTATATCCAGAACGAACGGATAGTCCTCACTACAAGAGGTTGCTACAACGAGCGTGGGACTTTATCAATAAAGAACTGGCTCACGTAAAATCAGTTGACACAGCGGCAGAATAAGTATATAATATACTTGCGACCGTGAGTGGAATATGGCAGACCTCCCGCCTAACTCATAGTTAGGAATGGGGACGGGGCAATGAGTATAACTCGCAGCCCTTGTAGGTTCAAGACCTACCGGTCGTACCAGTTAAGAATTAAGGATAGTTGGCCGAGAGGTTAAGGCAGCAGTTTGCTAAACTGTCGTTCCGAAAGGGGCGCATAGGTTCGAATCCTATACTATCCGCCAAATAAAAGGGTCGTTAGTGTAATGGCAGCACCGCAGATTCCAAATCTGTTAAGTCTGGGTTCGAGTCCTAGGCGGCCCGCCAATTTAGTGTGACGGTGGCGGAGTGGCCCAACGCATCAGTCTGCAAAACTGAAAACCCGTCGGTTCAAATCCGACCCGTCACTCCAAACAAGGATAGTAAATAATATTATGCGGGCATGGTGCTAGTGGTAACACATAACTTTGCCAAAGTTAAATTACGAGTTCGATTCTCGTTGCCCGCTCCAAACAACACGGCCGCCGTCTCTGCAATATAATTGTACACGGTGGTTTTTCTTTTTAGGATAGCAACAGCAAACTTCCAAATCTTTTCTTGAAAAAAAGCCAAAAAATGCTATCCTGTTTTATTATGCCATAGTAGCTCCAATGGTAGAGCAGCGGACTGAAAATTCGTGTGTTGCTGGTTCGAGTCCAGCTTATGGCACCAATCATGGAAGATAGAAGTGCCGGGCACTAGGCAACTTGGAAAGTTGTTCCACTCTGCAAAGGGTGACAGTTCGACTCTGTTATCTTCCTCCACAATAACAGTTGACTATTAAATATTATCTAGTATAATAAGTGTTCAATGGAGAAATATTATGGCAGTAGCTGGTGATTTTATAGAACAATTAAAAGAAATATATGGATCTCAAGGTCCAACAGTTATTTTAGATGTAGGTAGTAGAGATCTGGAAGAAAGCATACAGATGTCAACAGCCTTTCCTAATACTAGAATAATTGCATTTGAACCAAATCCTAATCAATTTGTTATTTGTCAAGCAGCAGGAAAAAATTATCCTAACATTGAGGTATACGAATATGCCTGTAATGATAAAGAAGATATTGTAGATTTTTGGATAGTCAATGAGAATATAGGTGCATCCTCTATTTTAGAACCAGAAGAAGATTTTTTAGATGCAGGATGGCAAAATGGACACAGAAAATGTACATTTCAAAAATTATCAGGCATTAGAGCAAGACGTTTAGATTCTGTACTAACTGAAATTGGTGTTGACAAGATAGACGCCGTTTGGATGGATGTACAAGGTAATGAATTAAAAGCATTGCAAGGTATGGGAAAATTTATTGATGATGTTAAACTAATGCATACCGAAGCTGCATTAAAACCTTACTATAAAGGCCATGCTCCAAAAAGTGAGCTCGAATCGTGGATACATCAACAAGGATTTGAAACAGAATTTATTAAAACAAGAGATCCTCATCCCTTTGGTGAAAGTGATCTAATTTGTATTAGAAAATAATTTGGTAGAGTAGCATAGTGGCTAATGCACCAGCTTCATACGCTGTCAATCGTGGGTTCGAGTCCCACCTCTACCACCAACTTGTTATTTGCTATTTGCAAATAGTAAATGCTTTTTTAGGATACTGACAGCAATTTATTACATGTCAAACTAGAGGTCGCGGGTTCGAGTCCCGCCGTTAGTGTTGCCTAGCAGCATCAACGTAGATCAGTCGGTAGATCACAAGTCGTAAAAAATGTATCCTGTTTTATCGAGTTCTTTAGTTTAATGGTAGAACGCTGCTTTGACTTGGCAAAGATGAAAGTTCGATTCTTTCAGGAACTACCAACTCGCTATAGTTCAATGGATAGAATAGAAGTTTCCTAAACTTTAGGTCCTAGTTCGATCCTAGGTGGCGAGACCAAATAAATAAAATGCCCCGTTACGCTAATTGGTAGTGCGGATTCTCTCAAAAGGAGTTGGATGTAGGTTCGAATCTTACACGGGGTACCAGCGGTCTTTGGTGAAATGGATATCATCTTTGTCTTCGAAACAAAAGTCGTGGGTTCGACTCCTGCAAGACCGGCCACTCTGCTCCTATAGGTAAATGGTATACCAGCACTTTGGTAAAGTGCAATTACAAGTTCGATTCTTGTTAGGAGCACCACTTGACATAGACGCAGAACGATGTTATACTATGTGCATACGTTAAACAATTAACATTGTTCTTTAAAAAATTAAAAAATATTTGCGGGTGTGGTGGAATGGTATACACAGCAGACTTAAAATCTGCCGCAGAAATGCATGCCGGTTCGAGTCCGGCCACCCGCACCATATTGAAATGCATTGGGTATCGTATCAAGTAATGTAATTGCTTTGCCAGCGGTGTTAGTGTGTTTCAATATGGTAAATTTCCTGGCGTTCGTATAATGGATAATACAGGGGATTTCTACTCCCTAAATAGCAGTTCGATTCTGTTACGCCGGACCAGAGATTTTATTACCAGCGAGACTTGGAGTCCGAGGGGTCTTATATGCCCTTTCCGCCAGATTAGCGGCTTTGAGAGAGTTCGATTCTCTCCGCTGGTACCAAAAGAATTGTGGGACCTTAGCTCATTAGGTTAGAGCAAGCGACTCATAATCGCTGGGTGGTGTGTTCGAATCACACAGGTCCCACCATAGTAGTTGACAGTCTATAGAATAGATTGTATAGTAAGAGTTTGCCCCGGTGGTGTAATGGTAGCCACGATGGTCTTAGAAGCCATTGTCGAAAGGCGTGGGAGTTCGAGTCTCCCCTGGGGCACCAAAGTTTTTTAATAAAAGGAAAGTATGAAAACTAACGCAGCATTTCGTTTGAGTAAACAGTCTAAACGTTTCATGGCCTTGATGCCTTTTAAAGGTCAAGAGCAACGAGACGGGTTTCGTCATATGATGATTGAAGCACAGGTACTAGGTAATACTATAGTTAAGAGTTCCAAAGAACGTAACAACAAAGGTGAATAATGAAAACTCCAGATTTTGTCAATTCAGTTAACACAGAAAAATGTGTAGCCAATGTTGGTAATAGATTTGATTTAGTTTTGATTGCTGCTATTAGAGCACGTGAATTGAAACAAGGTCGTGGTAATAGAAAAATGGTTATGTCGCCCAACAGCCATATTGTCAGTGCTCTACAAGAAATTGAAGCAGGACATGTTGGTAGGGAATATTTAAAGAAGGTGCGTTGAAATGAGCAAGGGTTCAAGACAACGTCCTACTGATTTAAACAAGTTTAGAACAAACTATGATGCTATCTTCCGCAAACCTGATCCTAGAGTAGTCGAGGATGCACAGGCAGAAGATGAAGCATTTCGATTGATTGAAGAACGTCAATTACAAGTTCAAGATAGTCTTCAAGGTGGTTAATAAATAAAATTAGGCCCTATTAGTATAATGGTATTACACCTGTTTTGTAATCAGGCTACGGCAGTTCGATTCTGTCATGGGGCACCAAGAGATAAGTAGTATGTAACAAGGATAGCATGAAAGATGGCTATCAACAACTCGTTTAGAGTCATTTGGGTGAGAAGCCCATCCTAATAATGCGGGATTAGTTTAATGGTAAAACAGCAGATTTCCAATCTTCGGTCAAGGGTCCGATTCCCTTATCCCGCTCCAAGTCTATTCAATATGTTTAGTGCTCGTGTTCTAAGTCTTTGAGTAAAGTCATCTTCAGACAAAGTGCCTTTAGCAAGGTTACATTTTCTACAAGTTACTTGAAGATTATTATATGATGTTTCTCCGCCTTGAGATTCTGGGATAACATGATCCATGTGTATTTCACCATCGCGGAGATCATCATCGCAATAGACACAATAGAAGCCATCGCGTTCAATAACTCTACGTCGTAGGTTTAATGGTATGCGTTCTTTTTTTTGTAGCATGGAAAATATTTAGTAAATAGAGTTTTAATGGATTAAGAGCCTGGTTGCGTAGAGAGGTTATACGTCTCCTTTACACGGAGAGCGATGACAGTTCGAGTCTGTCACCAGGTACCAAATATATATGATTGAATACATAACAACATTTTTTGCCCTATTTTGTATAGATATTTTTTATACATACTATCTAAGAGCAGTAGCAGATGGAAAGGCATTAGTTGCAAGTTCATGGTCTATTGTTGTTACTATTTTAGGAGCATTTGTAGTTATTAACTATACTACTGATCATATGTTGTTGATTCCGGCTGCATTGGGTGCGTTTTGTGGAACCTATGTTGGAATGAAATTAAGAAAGAAGGAAGAATAATTCTCCGGTTCGCCTAACCTGGTTATGGCACCTCGTTTGGGACGAGGAATAATGTGAGTTCAAATCCCACACTGGAGACCATTTTTATAAAGAGGAAAACATGAGAGCAAGTCACATTTTAGTAAGTACATTAGAACAAGCACAGTCAATCTTGGCTGAAGCAAATGCATCCAATTTTGGTCAATTAGCACGTCAGCACAGTTCATGCCCAAGCAAGAACAACGGCGGAGACCTTGGAGATTTTGGACCAGGTATGATGGTCAAACCTTTTGAGGACGCTACTGTAGCAACTTCAGTTGGGCAAATTAGCCAACCTGTACAAACGCAGTTTGGTTATCATTTGATTCACCGAACTGGTTAATAAGAATTCGCCATGGCACACGGCGTATAATAGGATAAATAGTGTGGCACAAATACAGCGGAGTAGGGGAGTCTAGCCGTCCCCGGAAGTCTCATAAGCTTCAGATCGCAGGTGCGAATCCTGCCTCCGCATCCCTTCTAGGATACTAACAGCAATAACCCTTGGTTAATTCGCTTCATGCGACTTGAAAAATAGTATCCTGTTCTCCAAATTGTCTTGACAAGGACCCGGTTTTGTCGTACAATATATACATGTTAAGAAATTAACAGTGAGTTTTAGGATAGGTTCAGCAACTCAATTACATGCAACTGATGGGCAGAGATAACTTCACAGCCTATCAAAACTGTTGGCTACATCAGTAAAAAGTGGCACAACTATCCTGTTGAATAATAGAATGTTAACAGCAATCTTATATTTCAATTCTATCGAAAATAAAATACATTCTGAAAGGTAAATTAAAATGAACGCATTTGTAACTGCAATCGCTAACCAAGAAGCCCGTACTGCCAATGGCATGAAGGCTCGTGAATCAACCGCTAACAAGTGTGTTGATCTGTTCTACAACATCGGTGCAAGCCGTGGTAAGAACATTGTACCCGTATTTACTGCGGCCTATGTTGAAAACTTTGACATGGCTCTACGTATCGCACAATGGGCACGTGATGTCCGTGGTGGAGCAGGCGAACGGGAATTGTTCCGTTCAATTCTAGTTCATCTAGAAAAGACTGACCCAGATGCTGCTTTGGCTTTGCTGAAGAAGGTGCCTGAAGTTGGTCGTTGGGATGACATTTTTGTCTTCACTACTCCTGCGTTGAAGAGTGCTGCTTACACCATGTTGGGCGATGCTCTGCGTGATCGTAACGGCCTTGCTGCCAAGTGGACTCCACGTAAGGGCAAGATCGCAGCAGAAGTCCGTGAGTTCTTCGGAATGAGCCCAAAGTTCTACCGTAAGAGTCTTGTGGATTTGACCAAGGTTGTTGAATCACAAATGTGTGCCGGCGACTGGGACAACATCAACTTTAACCACGTACCAAGCGTGGCTGCTCGTAACTACAAGAAGGCTTTTGGACGTCACACTCCTAAGTTTGCTGAGTACGTGGCTGCACTGGTCAAGGGCGAAGCAGGTGTCAAGGTTAATGCTAACGCTATTTTTCCACACGATGTATTGAAGGGGCTTGTTAACACATATGGTCGTAAGACTCTATCTAAGACAGACTTGGATCACATCACCGCGCAATGGAACGCCTTGCCTAACTATGTTGGAGATGCCAGCATCCTTCCAATCGTAGACGTAAGCGGATCTATGAGTTGTGCGGCGGGTGGTAAGGGCGATATTACTTGTATGGATATTTCTGTTAGCCTTGGCTTGTACTTGGCAGATAAGAACAAGGGTGTGTTCAAGGACACTTTCTTGACATTCAGTGACAAGCCACAATTGATGACTCTTCGGGGCGACATCGTCCAAAAGATCAATCAAATGAGCAACAGCGACTGGGGTATGAGCACAAACCTACATGCAGCATTTGAAAAGATCCTGGATGTAGCAGTTAAGGGCAAGGCTCCTCAAAGTGATATGCCAGCAATGGTATTGATCTTGAGCGACATGCAATTTAACGCCTGTGTTAAGCATGACGACAGTGCGATGGAAATGATCGAACGCAAGTTCGAAGCAGCCGGATACACTTGTCCACGGGTTGTTTTCTGGAACCTAAACAGTTCTGGTAACGTACCAGTCAAGTCAGACAAGAGTGGTGCTGCTCTTGTAAGTGGATTCAGTCCAGCAATCATGGCTAGCTTGCTAGGCGCGGATGTGGAACAATTCACTCCAGAAGGCATCATGCGTAGTACTGTAATGGTTCCGCGCTACGATCTGTAATAGTTATAGAGATATGACGTTAAACCCTGCCAACTTAGGTTGACAGGGTTTTTTTTTGACTGTATAATATAAGTATGTGTAAAGGACATGACTATGAAAGTAGGACAAATTAACGCACAATACGAGTTAACTCGACATCAAGAAATTGTTCAAAGTGATAAAAAACATCTCGAAACAATTCGTGAACAACAACATATTAAACAACAACGTGTAGAGAATGAAGAAAAACGCATAGAGGCAAATCGCCGTATGAACCGTTCGGGACAAAACGTAGATAGGATGGCTTAATATGATTAAACAAATAATGAAATATGTCTCAATTATAATTGCCGTATTTTGTGCAGTTATGATATGGTGGCATTGGAATGATCGTGAAGTGTATGCTTGGATCATAGGATTTACTGGCTGGTTTAATCACGCATTGGACATGTTTATAAAGGATAAAAGCAATGAGCAAGTATAAAACCGTATATAGAGAAGTTGAAGTTGAAGTTGATATTAGCGATTTTGACACAGAAGATCTAATTGAAGAGTTAGAAGATCGTGATGAATTACCTTCACATGGATTATTCAATGGTAGTGAACTAGTAGAGCAAATTTGGATGCTTCGCCGTAACGGACGAGACTACCAACAGCAGTTAAATGATTTAATTTATAATGTAACTGGTCGTATAGTATAATGTATATTACCAACAAGAGTGGTGACATTAAGTTACCCTATGAGCCCGGATTGTTAGAATGGTTACATGAAAACTATCCTTATTCAAAATATCGTATTGTAAAAGTTAAGTAATGCCTAAATTATATATGTTGGTAGGAGTGCCATGTTCTGGCAAAAGTTGGTGGCATTGCGACCAAGAATGGTTGCAAGAAGCTGCATACATTAGCACAGATCGCTACGTTGAAGAATACGCTAAGAACATGGATAAGACCTACAGTGAAGTCTTTAAAGAAGTCATGCCCAAATGCGTAGAATACATGGCTGGAGATGTTGTCCATGCCCGTGAAGCAGGGCAGGATATTGTTTGGGATCAAACTAGTACTACTATTGCAAGTCGTGCTCGAAAGTTTGCCATGTTGCCTGAATACCATACTATTGCTGTGGTATTTCGAACACCGCCACGTGATGAATTAGATGTACGTTTAAGTGGACGACCCGGAAAGCATATTCCAAAGAACGTGGTTGATAGCATGATCAACAATTGGGAAGAACCCACACTAGAGGAAGGATTTAAGGAAATTTGGTATACCTAAATTGGTTGACAAGTTGGTAAAACCGTGTTATAATAATGGCATGTATAAAATAATAAACAAGATAGGAAACAAACTTCACGAATGTGTTGCCTTGGATCAAGCAATGCGTTTTGCCAAAGAATGGGGTGAGTTTGTAACAATCACAGGTCCAGACTTCGAAGTCTGCGGCATATTTGGTGTAGATTCCATACAAGATGGTAAGTGCCCAGATGGTGTTGCTTACGATTGGAACAAGGCAAGCCGAATAGGTCGAGTTAAAAAGGAGAGAGTATAATGCCATCAGTATTTTTAGTCAGCGACACACATTTTGGACATAAGGGTGTATGTCACTTCACACGGAATGATGGTGTGACTAAATTGCGTCCGTGGGACACCCCTGAGGAAATGGACGAAGACATGGTCAAGGCCTGGAACGAACGTGTGGGTCCAAAAGACAAAGTGTATCATTTAGGTGACGTGATTATCAACCGCAGATCATTATCCACCATGGCTAGGTTAAATGGTGACAAAGTTTTAATCCGCGGTAACCATGACATCTTTCCAGATGATGAGTATCGCAAGTACTTTCGTGAATTACGTGCATATCATGTAATTGAAGGAATGATCTTTAGTCATATCCCATTACATCCAGAATCGTTAGGTCGCTTTGGTGTTAACGTACATGGCCACTTACATGCTAATAGAGTAATGAAGGCAGGTCCTGCATCTGGAGAGTTTGCTACACAAGTTGTTGATCCACGTTATCATTGCGTATGTGTAGAGCACACAGACTTTGCTCCTATCTTATTTGAAGATGTAAAAAAACGCATTATCGAAGAAGGTGGTGAAATTGGATTTAGGAGCGGCAACGGTCCTACTATGTAATTATGAACAAACGAATTAGACAACTTTACATACAGGCTATTAATGATACCAAACATGATCCTGCTGACGATATCAATATTCAGATTGCGGAAAAGTTCGCCGAGTTAATTGTAACAGAATGTATTGATCAAATTAAAATTTCATCTCCTGATAGACCATACATGGCAAATCAAATTAAAAAAAGAGTTGGCATTGAAGAATGAAAGATACTGACGGAAACGGACCAACATGGAAACCCAATGATAGCGTTTGGGTAGGTCCATCAAGACGTAGAGCAACCGTAGTACAACAAACCTTAAGTTATTCCGAAGACGAAAGTTATTGGGGTGATGTTATTTTACGTTATGAAAATGGTATTACAGGAGTAGAAAAATCTTGGCAAGTAATGAGGATAAATGAATAGTTGACATTGTTATATTACTAGTTTATACTAATTGATTATTGATAACTACTTAACCGCTAACGAAAAAGGAGGTCTAAATGACTACTATTGCGCTAGACAGGGAACAGGCTGGTACATCGGCTGCTAAGATTGTTAACATTGCGTTAATGGCACTAGCATTTTTTGGTAGTATAATGCTGCTAAATTGGGCAATAACAGACAAATTTTCCCGAATTGGAGTAACCCCTACATCACAGGTTACTGCTGAAATGCGAGAACGACAATTAGAGTGTCTTGCTAAAAATATATATCACGAAGCAGGTGGCGAACCGTTTGAAGGTAAAGTCGCTGTGGCACAAGTGACCATGAACCGTGCAGCAAACAGTCAATTTCCTAGCGATGTTTGCAAGGTAATTTACCAAAAGAATGTGTTCTACGAACGAGTTGTATGTCAATTCTCTTGGGTATGCGATAGAGAAGTGGCATTCAGACCCACTAACCGTGCCAACTACAACGAAAGCATGATTGCGGCCCAAAAAGTTCTACTAGAAGACTATCGGTTGCCTAGTTTGAAAAATGCTCTATACTATCATGCGGATTATATTAATCCCGGATGGAAAAAAGAAAAAGTGGCTAAAATTGGACATCACATTTTTTACAAGTAAGGAAATAAAATGAAATTAGAATTTTTGGATATGATTAGACACATCCCTAATAATATCTATACGTTTTTACGTGAACATATTGGACGCATTAGTGCCCATACATTAGGATGGATAACTATTATTCTATTGCATTTTGCTAGTATTCCTACCTTGTTGGCTGTATTAATGGCTCAAAGTGACAAACTACCGCCCGTAGATCTTATGGTATTTGTGTGGAGTGGTTTGATTACTTTCTTCTTTAAGAGTCTAATTGAACGTAATTTCTTGTATATTGCTACAATTTGTTTAGGTTTTGCTGCTCAAACTTTGATTATGGGATTAATACTTTTTAAATAATAAATACTTGATGCGAATCAAAGAATTAATTATTGAAATATCAATGCCTACTGCTAGCCAATGCTCAGTGGGTCATGCTCGCCTAAGTAATGTTAGATATTCTCAATGTGTTAGCCATGGATTATTAGCCCATGACAGCGAACATACTGCCGGAACTGGAAAACAAGGTGTTAAAGGATCCGGAGTTAAACTCAAAGGTAAGAAGATGAAAAGTGTACGTCATGGCGGCACAGTCAAAGACTATAGCGGCAAATGATCACACTAACTGAACAAGCATCAAACAAAGTCAAGCAACAATTAATTAAACGTGGCAAGGGCATAGGACTTAGTGTTGGCGTTCGAACTACAGGTTGCTCAGGACTAGCCTACGTGTTAGAATATATAGATCATGCACCAGTTACTCGTGACTGGTTCAAGTACGACAGCAACGGTGTAACAGTTTGGGTAAATGGAAGAGATTCTGTTTACTTAAACGGTCTTGAAATAGACTGGAAAAGACAAGGACTCAACGAAGGCTTTGACTTTAACAACCCACAGGAACGTGATCGATGTGGATGCGGAGAAAGTTTTAGGATTTAATATGGCATATTCAACGCAGGTGGTTGATCATTATGAAAACCCTCGTAATGTGGGCAAGTTTGATATAGATGACTCTGTAGGCACTGGTATGGTCGGAGCCCCCAGTTGCGGTGACGTGATGAAATTACAAATAAAGGTAGACGAAAATGGTATTATTAGAGATGCTCGTTTCAAGACATATGGATGCGGTTCAGCAATCGCCAGTTCGAGCTTGGTTACAGAGTGGGTTAAGGGTATGCATATTGATGATGCTATTAAACTCAAAAACTCCCAAATTGCAGAAGAACTAGCATTACCCCCAGTTAAGATACATTGTAGTATATTGGCAGAAGACTGTGTGAAAGCGGCCATAAATGATTACAGGAGCAAACATGGATCAAATTGAAATCACTAACTCTGCAATACTTAAAATTGCAGATATACTAGCAGAAGAAAACAATCCACAAATAATGTTAAGAACATTTGTACAAGGTGGCGGATGTAGTGGATTTAGTTACGGGTTTACTCTTGATGAAGAACAAAATGAAGATGATTTTTTAATTAAAAAACCTGGCATAACTATTTTAGTAGATGCTATGAGTATGCAATATCTACAGGGTGCCACAATAGATTACAAAGAAGAAACTATGGGATCAAATTTTGTAATTAAAAATCCCAATGCTCAAAGCACTTGCGGATGTGGTTCTAGTTTTTCTGTTTAATCATCTGGATCAAAATTAGATACTGCTTCGATTAATAGTTCTCTATGAGTAAGTCCTGCATATCGATCATCTAATTCATAGAATTTTTCTTCATCGACTTCAATGTTATCTATACCTAACATTTCCATAAGTTCAACATAGGTAATTTCTTCATCGCGTAATTGACTGACCCAAATACAAGTGAGAAACATGCACATGAATATAACTCTTTCATCGTCGATGCCATTTTCAAAACACCATTCTTCTGTTTTTTCAAGATACTCTGCAATATCTTCAAGGCGGTCTTCTAACTGTGCAATCCACGCCTTGGTGTTTTCCCTTGACCAATAATTCATAATATTAATATAGTTAATGGGTTTGACCCAAGTGTATTTAACAACCCAATAAATACTGATGTACAATAAAGGATGTCTATGGCAAATAGATCAGATTTTGATTGGTCATTATTAGATCGTGATGGAGTTGCTGGTTTTATCTGGATGTTAAGTCCAAAAATAGTAAATCAACGTTTAACGGTTGATCAATTCCATGGCATGATATATAGACATCTAAAAAAATACATGCCATTACGAGTATCAAAAACAAAATATAATAAGGCATATACCAATACAGTTATGATAGGTGGTTGCTATTATAGTGAGTTGGATCAATACGATAAACTATGTATAGAAGTGTCATTACTTTATAATCCTAAAGACGAATACTTAAAATTTAATACTCGTAAATTTTATAGGGTATGTGTAGTAATTGCAGATACCATACTGCATGAGATCATACATATGAGACAATTCCGCAGACGAGCATTTAAAGATCTTCCAGACTATCCAAGTACAGCACGTAGAGCATCAAAACGAGAAGAACAAAGTTATTTGGGTAATAGTGATGAGATAGATGCATATGGTTTTAATATTGCATGTGATTTAATAGATCGATATAAAAATATCAAAAATGTTGTTCGACATTTGAACATTGATCAAAAAAATAAACGAGTAAGATATAACGAATGGTTTATGTATCTTAAAGCATTTGATCACGATCACAATCATCCAATTATTAAAAAAGTAAAAAAGAAAGTTTTACAATATCTTCCAAATGCCGCCATTGGCAAACCATATCGCAATAAAGATTGGATATGCTATTGACACAATCCAATGGTCATGCTATAATAGTTGCATGACATTTACAACTCATCAAAGTCGGATACGTACTATTAAACAAGGCGATTCACGATTTAATATTGTGGATAAATTTGTTACTGCTCCTCGAGCAGGATTTGAGATTAGCCAACGATGTCCAGACAGTTATAAGTCTCT
>ENA-OSIY01001058-OSIY01001058.1-marine-metagenome-genome-assembly--contig:-NODE-1058-length-15026-cov-6.908556_pt1 | contig 15026 bp, 18 predicted proteins | sample MGYA00237884_ERZ534233 | MGnify/ENA primary metagenome ERZ534233 (study PRJEB26412, sample SAMN06343840) | marine metagenome | isolation source: estuarine water | place: USA: Columbia River Estuary... | reverse complement strand
GACCATCAAAAATATGTTCCCTCCAGACCATGCGAAAATGAATGATATTATGGAAAATGACGGACGAAATGAGGTTGCGCCCGAACACCGGATGGACCTGATGGTTAAACTGGACGAGTTTCTCGCAAAAGCGCCCGACATGGAGAAGACAGAGCTTGCTAAATACAAATCCCGACTGCTGCGAATTGCGCTTCTCGTCGAGGAAATCACTGGATGCTGTTACGCCGACTCAGAATTCTCAATTACCTCGATGAACGACGCGGTGGTTGCGCGCGAAAATTGGACCGCGTTTGTTCATGAATATAAGCCAGATTCAACTCCTGCTTACGACCTCCTTGCGGCAGTAGCGTTCAAAGAGCCCGACGCGCTTGCCGACGTTGGTATGTGCCGCGCAGCAATGCACCGGATTAATTGTTGAGAATAGCAATATATTAGTGGTGATGTAATTTTTTATTTCTATAATGAATAGAAATAAAAAATGCGCTCAGTCTTCGGTGTTAGTTGTCATTTTAAATCGAAAATATAATATTACGAATACGATGACAAAATGTAGTGTTGCTATATATTGCGCAGCAGTATATCTTGAGATATCAGTCACTGGATATCCACATATTACTAAGCATGGATCTACGATATTTATAAAGTTATCGCTATCTAATTTATATTCCACACTAGAAATAAAACATCCTTTTAAATAGATGAAACCTGCCCATGTAAATAAAGATAACACCAATGTGGTTAGACACATCCATAATGGGCAACATAAATATATTAATATGCCATATGATGGAAATGTAAAATGATTTGCTTTTATTACAAATGCCCATATATGATTATGTTGTCCGTTTATAATTTGATAAAAAAAAATTGGCAAGTTCTTTTCTACAGGATATTCTATATGAATCTTCAAAATAGCTCTGCATTATTAGTTGTTACTATTTTTAATCCATTGCTATAACATACATTAAACATTCTTATTTCATGAGTCTCGTAAAATAAGAATGTTTTAAAGATGTTATTAGATAATACAAATATAACATTAATATAATGACAGTAAAGTTATCTTATATTAATTATTGGAACGATCCACATAATGATAATTATTTTACAAAATTTATTGAAGAAAATATTGGTCCAGTTAAAAAAGTAAAACCAGAAGAACATCCAGACATTCTTATAGCATCATGTATGGGAAATATAAATAATGTTAAGAATACAAATGCAAAATGTAAAATATTTTATTATGGAGAAAATTTAAACAGGTATCCTCCTTATAATAACGATAAATTATTATATGAGACATTTGATTTGGTAGTCGGGTTTAAACATACAGATTTATCTAAAAAGCAAATAAGATTCCCTTTATGGTTGATGTATTATCATTATTACAAATATGATGAACATGATAATATATTGACTTATCTTCAAAATAAATACATTGAAAATATTAAAAAACAGAAGGAAATTTTTGGCACTATTATCGCCCGCCATGACCGAGGTGGTCAGCGCGAGTTAATTTATAATGAATTATCTAACTATGGCATTATCAAATCCCCTGGAACCTATCGTAAAAATACGCAGGCAATTGGTAATACGCATCAAGATAAAGTTGAGTATATATCTAGAGGAACATATAATATATGTCCTGAAAATTCGGAGTATGAAGGATATTTCACTGAAAAAATATTTCAAGCTTTTGAAGGTGGAACCATTCCATTATACTGGGCAGTGGGTTTACCGGAACCAGAAATTATAAATAAGAATAAATATTGTTTTTGTGATATAAATATTAAAGGTTCATTGGAAAAATCAATCGAAAATGTTTGCAAAAATCCAAACCAGTATATTGATGGAGATTTATTTACAAAAAATGCTGGAAAACAAGTACAAATGTTTTATTCTACTTTATTGGAAAATATATTGACGAAAATAATTGATTAAATATTTATCTTGTATGTTAACTATATATGATAAATATTTATGAACCATGTATCGATAAATATAAAGAATCGTCGATAAATGCTATTAAAGAAGGATGGATTTCAAATCATGGTAAATTTATAGATTTGGCAAATAATAAATTAAAGGAGATTACAAAAAACACTTATTCTATTTTGATGGCAAATGGCACTTGTGCAACACATTGTGTATTTTTAGCATTAAAATTTAAATATCCGAACATAAATAAAATTTATGTTCCAAATAATTGTTATATTGCTGCATGGAACTCTCTATTAATGGTATATAGTATTGAACAATTAGAAGTAATGAACATGGATATACATACGTGGAATGTTAATGTAGATGAAGAATATATTAATACGTTAGAAAAAAATACAGCGGTGTTAATTGTTCATAATTTAGGAAATATTATAAATGTCCCACGATTGAAACGAATTAGACCAGATTTATTATTTGTAGAAGATAATTGTGAAGGCATGCTTGGTAAATACGAAAATACGTTTTCTGGAATGAGCGAATCTTCATTATGCTCATCATGTTCATTTTATGGAAATAAAATAATTACGACTGGAGAAGGAGGTGCTTTTTTTACACAAGACGAATTAGTTTATAACTATATAAAATCTGTGTATAGTCAAGGCATGTCAGAAACCAGATATTTACATAATGTTCATGCTTATAATTATAGAATGACCAATATTGAAGCTGGATTTTTATATGAACAATTAAATGACGTTGAAAATATTTTAGAAAATAAATACAAAATATTTCAAAATTACGACCATTTATTCAAAGACTTAGTTAAATTAGGTAAAATAAAATTAATCAAACACGAGGAAAATACAATACATTCGCCATGGATATATGCATTGCGAATTGTAGATAATAATAAAACAATTGAAGAAACTAGTGCTTTTTTCAAAAATAATAATATTGACATTAGACCATTTTTTTATCCAATAAATGCACATGAACATCTAAATATGATCGAAAATAATGACGAAACCAGTTATGTTCTTAATAAAGAGATTATCATGATTCCGTCATCCCCCAATATTACATATGAAGAACAGAAACTAGTGGTCGATGGTGTTTATAAGTTTATATTTTTTATGAAAGATATAAAGATATTTGAAATTAATGAAATCAATAAAAATGAAATATATGTTGATTTTTTATGTAAAATAAATAATGATAATTTTAGATATTTTAATAATAGAAGTATTAATTGTTTGAATAATCATATATTTACATTAGTTTTATATGATATAATTAATAATAAATATATTGGATATATTCATATTGATTATGAAGAAAAATATTGGTTAGGAATTTATATTGATAATAAATATCAACAACAAAAATTAGGTTCATTATTGTTAAATTATACATTAAATCATACTAAAATAATTGGAGTTGATAAAATAAATTTAACAGTTGATGTCGATAATCATACAGCTATTAATTTATATAAAAAAAATAATTTTAAAATTATAAAAACATTAGAAAATCAGCATGAAATGGAACAATTGTCAAGGGTTTAAAATAGTTTTATTGTATCTTCATTAATATTCATAATTTCATATATTTCATTTATTGTATAGCAATCGTTCTGAAAATTAAATTGTTGTTTAATTACTAATTCATTTAATTCCATATTATATTTTATTGTATTATCATAATAAAATATATCTCTCATTAATTCTATATTTTTTTTAGATTGTATGATAATTTCATCATAAATGTAAGAAAAGTATTTTATGGGTTCAATAAATAAATTAAGACATGATTCATTGCAATTTAAATGTATGACTATTCTATTTACCTTGTAACTTTTTTGCTCTTTTAACACAGAATTTGATATTAAATTTATTTTATTTTTTATACGAAATCGTATATCATTACGCTCGATACATTCCCTACATAATTTCATATAGTCTTCGTCGCTTGTATTTCCGTCTCGTAATACATCCATTTGGTGCCAAATAATCAAATTAATCTTTTTCATAGAACAATATAGTTCATCAAATTTTACAACGAAAACTTTTAATTTTTCATATAAAATATCATATTCTTTTTGGACATCTATTTTTCGATGGTCTGTTATCTTATCACATTTAATATGCAAAATTGTTAATTTGTCGATTGCTTCACCAAGCGATACAGGTAAGGATAATATATTATCCATATACTATACTTTTATAAAAACTATTTACAAAACTAACATAATCTAATCTATATTTTACAGGTAAAATCTTTAGTTTTTCTATAAAATCTTGAGGTGTTCTATGTACATGTTCTATTACAAAAACATCCGGAAATATTTTCGCACCAACCATACCATCACTTACTTCGCATTCGTGTCCTTCCACATCTAATACAAAGAGTTCTAAACTTTCTAATTTCGGTCTTTCTATTTAATATCAATAACTTCATAAATCCCACTACACCTTTTTTCTAAATCTTCTTTATGAGCCGGCAAATGTGCGAATGAACCATTTCCTCACATAAATCCTAATTTTGCTTCTTTATAATTTTTAAATTGCTTTAATGTATTAGTATTCGACAACCCAAATATTAATATTTATTGATTTAGGTCTGTTTTCTATCAATTTATTAAGCAATTTGTAAAGCTTCTATATTTATAGTTTCCAATTCATACTTTCTTCGAAAAACTTTGTACAACTATCAGTTATCCCATCAAACGCACCACATTCGATAGATATATCATTTTTTACCCATAAAATATTGTTCATATATTTCTTTATCAACGGGTGGTGTAAGTTGTCCATAGAACATATTATTATATAATATGTTATATAATATGATAATTACACCTTGCTTAGGAATTGGCGATTTAATATTGTTGAAATGGGTCTCCATAACTAATAATATAACAATTACTACTATTAATATATGCACCAATCTTATAGAAGAACATAGTATTGAGCATAAAACTAAAACAAAATCTATCGTAAATACTATTAATATGTTATTTCCAGATATAATCACAAATAAAATAATTGGACAAGCAACAAATAAATTTATTTTACAAAAGAATATTGATTGTCTCTTTATATATGATTATTTAAGACCATCGTTATTCGAAAATATTTCAAATCCATATACAGATTATATTGTTTTTCATACCAAGGTCCGTTACGACAGGTTAATTGACGAATATAAAAAATTTTCTATTCCAAAACTCAACATATTTTTTTCGTCATTCAAAACAGATAAAAAAATTATAATTCTTGGTGAAAAAAATGTGGCATACAATAAAGAATGTGTCGTACATAAAACATTTTCAATATATAATAATATTATGCTTTTACAAGATAATAACGAAATAATAGATTTAACAAAAAATGTATTAGTAGACGGTAATAATTGTTTTGACGACTTTTTACAAGATATACAAATAATAAATGATGCGTTATGTAATGTAACATTTGGTGTAGGTGGTCCTTATTTATTATCACTTGCTTTTTCAAAAAATAATGTGTCTTTTTTGCCGTTTATACATAAAAGTCCTCATTGCGAAGTAGTCGCCAAATTAAATAAAATATCTAATAGCCTAGTAGATAACACTGATATGTTATTTCCAAAAATTAATAACTTTATTAGTTCCTAACATAATATTCTATTTTTTTAGTGCTAAGTTTATTGGCAATACTTAACGGGTGAACTATACAAGAAAAGCATGAGTCTATTATAAATATTTCGCACGCATTTTTGATAACATCTATATATTCTGCTACGGGTATATTTATAAATTTATTCGCTACTTCAAAATGAGCATGATTTTTATTATATGCATTTTCATTAGCGCAAATTATAATATATTTATTATCATTTATATATGTTTTAACGTTTTCTGACAAACTTATTGTTTTCGTAGACGATTTTGTATGACAAAATATAATGTTTATATCTTTAATTTGTTCATATAGTGCTATACTTTTTTCTGTACTATTAATATCAAAATAATCATAATATACACTCAAATCTAAATTCATATCTTCATAAAACATTTTAATGTGTTCCCATTTAATATTATATTTGTTATTTTTACTATAATTTAATATAGATGGGTTAGTTATTTTTGATTTTAAATATCCTTTATGTACACCACATATGAAAATATCAGTATAATCATCCGAATATACATTATCAATAATATTTTTACAACTAATTTTCTCATTTCTATGATCAAATGGAATTATGATTACATTTTTACTATTAAATAATAATTTAATATTTGATTCATACTTATCTTTACATAGTAAATATATATTATTGTAGTGTAGTAAAAGAAAATTTATTGCTCCTATCATGGTTATGTTATCACCCATTCCATTATGAGATAAAATATATGCTGATTTATTTTCATTCATTATATATCATATGATATATCATATTTAAATATTATATATCATATGATATATAATGAGTCAAAAAATACATTTAATAACATATGGTGATAATAATTTTTCAATATCAAAACAAAGACTACACAAAGAATCTACCAATAGTGGATGGTTTGATACTACAACTATATGTGGTCCTGAAAATTTAAGTCAAGAATTTAAACACGAATTTAGTGATATATTAAAACAACCAAGAGGGGGGGGTTATTGGATATGGAAATTTGATATTATTAAACAACATTTAAATAAGTTGGTTAATAATGACATATTAATTTATTTGGATGCTGGATGTTCTATTAATACTAATGGACCAACAAGATTTAATGAATATATTGAGCTTTTGAATAATTCAAATGAAAGTATTATTTCATTTCAAATGCAACATCTTGAGAAACAATATACGAATAAAGAACTTTTTAATCATTTTAAAATGAATGTCAATGATAATGGTAATTCTGGACAAATTATGGCGACCGTTTTGATAATGAAAAATACTGATGAAATGATGAAAATGATAGATGAATGTATAAATGTTTTACGTAGAGACCATTTACTAGTAACCGACCATTATAATAAAATGGGACAATGTAGCGACTTTATAGACAATAGACACGACCAAAGTATATTAAGTTTAGTTAGAAAAAAACACGGTTCTATTGTATTAACTGATGAAACATACTTTCAACCATTTGGAAATAAAGAATCATTGAAATTTCCATTCTGGGCAACTAGAAAACGAAACTAAATATCCACCTTAATCACTTCCACCATATCATGCACCATTTTTCGTTCAAGTACTGTATATTCCAAGTTATTTAATCCTGAACTCATAATTTCTTGTAGTTTTTGCTCACTATTCAATGTCTTAAAAACGGTATAATGTTTATTTGTATTATGAGAGATATGCTTTGTATCTCGGTCATTTACATCATTAAAACATATAAAATAATCATTAATTAATGATTTATTATTATTTATAAATGTAATTCGTTTATTTATATTATAATATTCTGATCTATTTTGTAGAGCCTTATCTTCAGTACCCCAGCCCCAAATATCATTTGGAAATCCATTTATTTTGTGAATCACACTATTTTTTATTTTTACTATTGGAGCTAGAGTAGAACAAGGTGATGTTAATATACCCAATACTTCTTCTTCAGTTACATCTTTTATATAATGTTCTTCAATACATTTTTTTGTAGGATTTATGTCGACGTCGTGTGTAAAAAAGTATTTAGTTTTATTTTCATATTCTTTAAATGCCACATTTAATAATGCACCACGATTAAATAATTTGCCCTCATTTTGTTCTATAACAACCACCTTACTATTGGGTAAATGTTGTTCAATTAAAGGAACTGTATTTTTGATAAAATATTCTAAATGTTCGTCTCTATTGCGAAATGATATAGCAATAATATTTTCATACATTAATAATAAATAATAATATATTATTTTCAATAATAAAACGAATTGTTTATGACGTATTGTTCCATTATATTTTTGTACTAGTTACTGGTACTATATCATATTTTGCCGGAAACATATTTTCTACTAACGAATGTGATACATAATTATCATTTGTCTGTTTATAAAATTTAACTCGTCCCTTTTGTTCCATAGCCTACTATTTATATATTGAAATCTATCAAAATTAGGGCGCGACAAGTGAATGCGCGAATAATAATCTTTTTGAATTCCACCAGTAAATAATTGTTTAACCTCGGCAAAATGGTTTATCGCTTTTGACGTTGGGTCAATTAGCATAATATTACATTTATTTACTTTGAAGCAATAATATCAAACGATATGTCTTGACCAACGCCGCCCGAATAAACTATGCTTTTTCACTTAAATTCATATTGGTTGGCGCATACCATCTACATAATTTTTCCATTATATTAAATGATAAATCTATACATTATCAGAAATATAATCCGATATTTTATGAGCAATTGTCGGCATAGAGTGTTTATTGTCGTCATTAATCACAACCAATTCTTTATTACCCAAAAAAGAACATACTTTTGACAATCCACTATTTCCACATATCAATATATTCGAATGAATTAAATCACTAATTACATTTAAGATAGGTGTGTTTTTTTCTGATAAAGTATATTTTACATTTTTGCCCTTTAATTTATTAAGTATAAAATCTATATTTCCATCTGTGTGAAAGTAGTACTCATAATCAATATATTTATTGATAAGAATGTCTATTAAATTCATTAACGCCTTATTGTAGTTATTGATTGATTCTCCCCTACCAGTGGTTAATGCGTCGCCCAAGCGAACATGGACCACTATATTCTTTTCAGATAAACGGTTCGATGGCAAATATTTATTTATAAAAAATGGCGCCATGTTGCATATGTTTTCACTATGTACTTCCTTTTCAAGACGTGTTAAGTTTATTCTATCAAAATAATATGCGTTATCTAATCCATATAACATGTTTTCATCAGATTTTTCAGGTATCTTATATACTTCATGTGAATGAATATAACCGTTGAATTTTCTGTTAGTAATGTTATATTTTTGTATAAACAATTGTACTACTTCGGATAAATATAACTTACTTTGTTTTTCTTCAATTGGAGACAAATGTTGAAATTTAAATGGTTTTTTTATAAAATCGTAGCCACTAAATCTGTAATTTCCTACATTATGTAAAATCAAACAACTAAATAATCCGTGTAACTGATGCCCTAGTCCGTCGCTCCCGTGTTGTATAATATACACCATTAAGTATGATAAAAAATGTGTCATGTTTTTAATATGTTATTTATTTATTCATTAAATTTGATTAGGTATACAAAATATTTTCAATCATATTAATCCAGCAATTTTTACTATGGACGTTTCGCTGATACCATTCATAACAAGCAGCTGACATCTTTGTCCATTGTTCTTTATCAATAGATGCTACTTTCTGTTTCAAGTCTTCGGGCTCCTTGGCCAAAATATAATGCACGTTTTCAATCAACGGTTCCATATAAGAAGCAACCGTGACGTCTGGTGTTACTATTGGCACCGTTCCAAACGCCATTAATTCTACTTCGCGATGACACTTAGAACCATATCCTCTCAAACACAAACCATACTTAGAGTCTCGCAACTTCATCAAATACTCTTCGTGGCTAAATTTATGTTCTTGTCCCTTTGTGCAATGATATTCCGTTAATACATTGTCCCATGAATCAGATGTTTTGCGAAATTTCTCTTGAACGCTGTTTTCAAAATTGCCTATAAAAATGCTTTCGATGGTTCGCACATCGTGGCTCAAAACACCTTTTGTTTTAAGAACCTTTTCTAGAAGCATCGGTTTTCTTGGCCAAAAAATCCACGTTTTTATATTAAGATTTGGTATTTTACTTTTTAATTCTTTACCTTCTACATTGACATCCCCGTTTCCCAATAACATCAAGGAACTATTGACAATTTCCTGATTACACCATTCTAATGTGGGGCGATCATACGTTAATATATTCGGCTCTAACCAACAATGTATTGTATCGGTAGAAAATAGCAGGTCTACATCTTTATTTTGAATCTTCATTAGTAGAGGCAACTCTCTATAACTGTCGTTAGTATGACGACCTAATCCTTGAATGGGTTGTTTTGGTATTTTTAAAACCCATTTGTTATGAATAACCCGATATATAATTGCTAATAGTTTATACATTTTTGCGTTCATCAAATGCTGAATAATTAAATTATTAAATGATTGAAACCGGTTGTCTAAAAAATGCGTATGGACAAACTTTAGTGGTTTATTTTTGTAGTATAATTTATCAGCAGACGTAATATGTTTTGCTATTTGCTGAGGACTTTCATCCGATAACATTAGTCTCCAACATTGTAGGTTGTAATTTTCACCAAATTCAAAATAGGAATGTTTTCTCAAAACAATCATATTTATTTGTTCAGGACAATGATTTGAATGATCTATGCATGATTCCCACGAGTGACATACTTCTATCGACTTGCACCATAACAATCCTGCGTTATAATAGCCTGTTTTACTAATATATTCCTGTGTAATAAATTGTGGAGACAATCCAACATCTTTGGTATCATCTATGTCATTTATTATGTCGGTTATAATAATATCTGTATCTAAAAACAACGTGTCAGATGTTTTGAGTAACGCATATTTCACGACCTTCATCTTATTTTTTAAAAATTCCCCAAATATTTTACGATGTTCCATTACTTGGCGGTTCATACCATCGTAATTGTCTAATTCAATAAACCACGTTATTCGCAATCGTGGTCGCGGCGACATATTGTCAATAATTTCTTTTGTTTTCGTATCTGCCAATATATATATTGACTCATTTGTATGATATACCGACAATGATAATAATAATCCTACTAATTCAAACGCACAATTAGAAGTGCATATTGTTGAGAAACTACTCGGCTTTGTCATTTATAAATTAATAAAGTTTGTGTTTAATTATTTTTAATATTAGATAACAAAACAACTTTTCACATAATCTAATATTAAATACAATGTTGGCGGTTATTGTTCATTCATTTTGAACAACTGACTGATCATGTTAACATTTGTTTTTAATTCTTTTATAATCTCTCTCTACAAGTTCAGCACACCGCAATTCCATTATAATACAACTCCCTCTCAACTGTTCGTTTGACGTAATCGTTTCATTATTTATATTGTATCTAGGCTGACCGCCTATGTTCGCGCAATAATGATTGGTCAGAGGATAAAAATGGTTTATTTTTTTGTATATATCATTATACCAATTATCGCAATACCAATTTATAATTTCTTCTGGAAAATAATAGCCAAATAACTCCATATGTTTACGTGAAACAAAACTCTGAGTTAAAATTCTAGAATTATTATTGATTGGCCCAGTCAGCCCAATGTTATTTGATTGTTTCAATGTTTTAATGCAGTCATTTACCCAATGTTTTGTACTAAATTCAATATCATCTCCACATTGAAAAAAATAGTCGCAGTTATCATCATAAGCAATCTTAAATAGACGATTCCACATGAATGTTAGATGCCCTTTTTTAATTCCATCCATATAAATAAATTGGATTGAAATATTCTTCATTATTTTTGCGTATTGTATGAATTTTTCTTTTGAGTGGTCGTCGTCATAAATGCGGTCTCCTTTGTCTATGCCTATATAAAATATATATTCGTGCTCTTTATCGTAGGTTAATAAGAAGGTTTTTAGTGTGCTACTATATAAATACGTATCCTTATACATTTTCCAGTTGTCGCGTCCTTTTGAAGTAGATGGGATTAATAGCCCAATCTTCATTATAATAAATGTAATGAAGTGTTTATATTTTAATAAAGTAAATTATCGAATAGCACTGCCATATTTTTATTTACGCGCCTCTTTTTTATCAAACCATGCTTCGCAAAAGTCGTTGTAATAATCTTCATAATTTGGCGGCTTGATAAACGTCCTTGATGACGCACAACATGAAATATGTCCTTCTGTTTCTTTTTCCCACGCAATGAGTTTTTTTTCGTACCGAAGATACTGTTTTTTGATTGCCGTCTCTCTCGTATCGTATGCGAACAAGATATCAAGATCGTCGTTTTCATACAACGATTCATCGCACATTTCATACAGTTCGTCGTCAGATTCTCTTTCTGCAAAATAATTAAATGGATAGTATGAATAAGGTTTGCGTCTCAGGAGCGGTTTCATATCGCACATACACCTTTTACATTTTGACGCATTAACGATTTTTCTCATATCATGCAGCATGTCTAGAAAGTTTGAGTGCGCGTTCCAAATACTGCTCTCTATTTCTCCATTTGTTTTGATGTCGTCATATAATTCTTTGATGACGTCGAAGTGTTTTAGTTTAAACTCGTCAAGTTTAACATTCTTTTTTTTGTCGAGCATGTTAAACACACAGATGCGAATATTGACATAATAGTCGATAGCATCTTGCAGGTTGTCGGTTATGTTTTGAACCTGCTGACTCGATTGTTTGTGTAGTTCAGTCGCATTCTCGTTTAGCACAATGCGTAAGGCAGAAGATGCGAGATAGTTCATTGTTTTGTATATTGTTCTATGTTAATGTTTTAGTTAATTCAATTTTATACACATATTATATTAATGGCCGCAACCGATTCTTCGCAATTTTTGGTTGAGCTTGCTTATGATAGAACCGAAAAAAGCCCTATGAGTGTTGTTGGATTGAGAAATAAAGAGCTCACTATTGAAATGATTGGGGTGAACCATTCAGAGCCTTTATCTAGAGATAACATGTTTACTAGACTTATACCGCATATTCGCGCCAGCGGTTGTTTGGTACTAGTAGACCATCCGCTCGAGTTGAGTAATATAAGCGGTCTTACTCCCGCGGTTAAGAATCACATGAGGAACTTTGGTGGGATAGGTTCTGTTTTTTTAGATTTGAAGGAGAGCAGTTATAAAAAAATAAATTGTGTTGATAATCGAGTGATTGAGGGTTTATTAAACTCAAAGGAAGAAGACGTCCGACGAAGAAAAATAAAGAATTTAACATCTCCTTCTTCGGAAAATATTCTTGATTCCTTTGAAATATTAGAAGATTTAGCAGGCATTGTAGAACATCTATTAAGTAAGACTATTCCTTTGTTTGATGGCGCCGAATATGACGATTTGATGCAACTATATGCTGCGTCCATTCAGTTTCAAACAATTGTATTAGATACTTTTAAAAGACTGTATGATGATAGAAAACTCGATTTCGCTGCTAGTACTATAATTAGCGGTGTATCAAATTGGATTATTTTCGTCGATACACAGCGCAGGTTGCTCGAAAACATTATTAACATTGGTAGCTTGAATGTATATGTAAATGTACTTGATAATATAGAAGCGTCACAAGATGAAGATAAAAAAATTGTGTTGGTCGTAGATAATGTTCTTTTAGAGAGATTAGTGAATTATTATAATAGAGATTATAAAGTGACGTTTTATAGAAAAACGTTTGACCCTAATCTAGCGGACATGATGCCTAAAAACGATCTTAAGATGGATTTACGCGTGTTAGAGATATTAAAGGCAATAGAAGGCGATGATGCAACACATTCGGTTTCTCAAGCAGCTATATCTTCTCCTCGGACTCCGAAAACGTCGGACGCTAAGAGAGCAGAAGAGAACGCTGGGAAAATTTTAAAACAAGTAAGGAAAATGCTTCAACCCAAAAAAGGTACAAAGAAAAAACCAAAAAAACGCAGACGTAAATCCCGCAAGCATTGATTATAAATTGTCATTCGTATTAATACATCTTATCGCATACAACAATTACATAAGCTAATCTTAATATTCTCTCTAATGACCGAACGTCTTTCTGTGTCGAGACAAACTATTTCTTGCTAGAGTCACATTGCAACATGGGCAAACAACCCGCTCCCGACCGCGATGTTTCTTTGCACTAATCGCCCCCGCACCCCGAATATCTTTCAGAAAGCATTTCATCTGTTGTTTCATATCAAGGAAATAGAGATTGACAATACTAGACAGCCATTGGAATTGTGGATACGAGTCTGGTATTCTGAATACACCCTCTTCGTTTTTGTGATACTGAGCCAATTCGGCCAGCACATCTTCTCGCTTGCAATGTTCCCCCCAATTTTGGATGTATTTTTTACGCGACTGATGTCCAACATCACTCACCTCGAATTGGAATTGTTCCAGAGAAACTCGCGTGCGCAATCGGTAAGTTAATATTTTATGCCCAGTTAAGCAGTCGGCAGATGCTCGCCAGTCATCTATAAGGTCGCGCATGTTGAAAATATCAATTGTCTTCATAGGCTTCGCGCCGAGAAAGCTGACGATGTATCGTTTAATGTCGTCACAGAAAAGCATCTTGAAGGAGTGTGTTGTAACCCTTTGTAAAACTTATTTATGTTCAATTTTTTAGATTATTATTCAGCGAGTCAGTCACTGAAATTAAATTTCATAAGCTAATATATGGTTCAATTCAAAATATACGATAAAAAACTACAAAAATTTGTTCAACAGACTGCCTCTAATAAAGTGTGGGAAGCTAGATATAAACTTGGTATATGGAATAATAGTGTTATTGATGATAAATTGGGCGAAATGTATAAAATAATGAAACGCAATGATCGGCATTTAGAATTATATGTAAAAATAGACGGTCGGTTTAAACCCGTATCAAAAGAAGTAATAGATAAGCAATACAAAGGAGTATATAAAAAAACCGCAAGAAATAATATTAAAACACGTAACAGTACCCGAAAGAGACAAAGTAAAAGAATGTAAAAACCGAAGACATATAAATTACCGCATGACAAATGGTGTTTATAATAACACACAATAGAGCTTTGTATATCGAGATTTATTTATGGTTATAATATAACAAATGAACCACCAATACAATAAGTTTATTAGTTTTTTTATATTTTCGTTTATACTATATTTTTAATATTTGGTTTATTCTTTGTTAACCGATTATAAACAATATACAGTCGGCTAAGAATGAACCGAGTTAGATGTACGTCTATTTTTGTTGAACTACCATCTTATAAAACACATTAATAGCTGTCTCTTATACACATCTGACGCTGCCGACGAATAGAGAGGTGTAGATCTCGGTGGTCGCCGTATC
>ENA-OSIY01001057-OSIY01001057.1-marine-metagenome-genome-assembly--contig:-NODE-1057-length-15042-cov-6.969729_pt1 | contig 15042 bp, 23 predicted proteins | sample MGYA00237884_ERZ534233 | MGnify/ENA primary metagenome ERZ534233 (study PRJEB26412, sample SAMN06343840) | marine metagenome | isolation source: estuarine water | place: USA: Columbia River Estuary... | reverse complement strand
CCACGTTTAGCCATCAGTAATGTCCAGTCTTTAGATGATAGGCCAATGCTTTACATGGTGTGCCATACCTATGGGCTATGTACTTGAGTCCGGCATCTATCTGCTTATAAGGATCATTAGTCTTTAGCTTTAACAGCTGTGGTATTCCATATGCAGATGATCGCTTGTTATCAGCCCGGTAATTCCACTTAGACTCTAAGTACCAAAGCTTCTCTAAACATAGGTATTCATTATGGTTAGTTAGTTTTATATGACTATATAGTTTATATTTTTCAATCTCTTTATTAGAGTTAGTACTAGCATAAGCATTAGTAAAAGCGTTAAGTACTAAGATTAAGTATACACATACATACCTAAACCATTTCAATATAATCGGCGTGTCGCTACTCATTACACTCATGTTTTTCATCTGGATTAAAGCTGCAGAAGTAGCATCCTGCATTTTGTCCACAGGTTATACACAGGTACTTAAACTGTATTGAGTCACAGCATGAGTTATACACAGCGTTATCCGCAACTGTGTAAAACTCCTGGCCTAGTCGCTTAGTCATTTTAATTGCGCCGATACAGCTCGTATTGTGGCACATGGGTATTCAGTATCATCACATGATTTACACCAATAACCTTCAACTGTTTCGCCTTCATATTCTCCGTCACCAGTCCAATACTCTGGCCCATGTAATTCCAATACAGCACGAATAACTAAATATGGGTGTTCTAAAGTTCTGCTATTCATGTACGTTGGACTTCTTGTAGCTTGCAATAGTTCATCATGTTTCATTTATCTTTACCCCATCCAGTTCCCTTAAATATGATCGATGGCGCACTAAACACGCGCATCATTGGGTAGCTGCAGCACAAGGGTGCGCTGTCGCCGTGTGTGCTTACCGGGTGATTCATCTCTAGCTCTACGCCGCATTGATCGCATCGGTATAAGTAACTAGGCATCTTGCACCGAATTAGGCATAACTGTGTAAAAGGCTTCACACTTCTCACACTTAATGATAATGATCGGGATAATGCCATTAACCAGGTGAACTACCATCTCAGGCTGCTCTGGATCGCAGTTGCATCTAATTTCTAAGTTATTAGTTTTAGTCATGCAGTATCTCCTCAGCTGTAGGTACTTGGCTATCGAGCAGCATCTCTATGCCCATAACGCCACAGCCTAAGCATTGAACGCAAACTACGTTAGGCGGCAGGTTAATGAATTCATCTACGATTTTATGAGTCTGCATGCCGCTACCGATCTTGGCGCAAACACGGCAGTTAATCCTGAGTAGTGCCATAGATCGACTTCCTTAATGTATCCATCTCGAATAACTCACGTTGAGATACCCAGAAATTGCCATCTGCAGGGTTGTAATACTTAGCCTTTTTAGCCCATAGCACGGGCATCCAGCCGATGATCTGATAGACAGGTGACTTATTACAGACCAAGATCGCCACATCGTTTAGGCGTGGGTAATTTTTATGGATGATTAAATGACCGTTAATGTACTTAGTCCACTTAACTTCAAACCCTAGATTGCCTAGCGTTATATCGGCTTCATCGTGGAAAGTGTTTACGGTAGGTATAAAGTTACGGATACCCATGTACTGCGCGACTGCAATTTCTGCGCCAGCAGCTTCACTATGCTCAGCTACGAACTCATGAAAATTGATCTTAGTGTTATAGCGGCCAGCATGGTCGGGCGTATTAGCCTTCTCGCCTGTACTACGGGCAAACCCACTAGCTGCTGCCTGTAACTCCTGCGATCGATCTAAGATTACCTGGACTATCTGCGCCATCTCGGTTATAGCCATATTGGTTTGCATTGATCGCCCCGTGTCTTACTGCTACAGGTATAGCCCCGGTATTTGTTGCCAGTTTTCTCGCTAGTGCCTTCCTTATAAACCATCCTGCCATGACTGCAAATTGGTGCAGGGTCTACAATCTCGCCACCTAATTGCGCTTTAATGTCTTTAATGGTTTCAGCTGCAGGGCGCACACTACCCACGCCATCAACCTTTACTGCAGGTATAGCAGTAGCCCATAGATCAACCTCTACTGCAGGCTGAGCCGCTAAGCGTTCTACCTTCTCCATGTCCTGTCGCGTAGGCCGTGCATCACTTGGCATAAGTAACCCGATGGCTCGACCGATTGCGCTGGTGCTGCAGTTCTCGATCCAAAAGTCCCTGTTTACGCCTCGATCAGTACGCAGCTCATAGGCATAGTCCACAGCTGCCGGTACTACATCCTCATGCTCACGGAATACGCTGGCACGGATAATTACATAACCATCCTTAACGTTTAATTCAACGATCTCAGTAATGATCCTGCCTGAGATATGGGTTTCTCTAAACCGCTTAATGCGGCTGTTTACATCCTCGTAAGTTGATAGATCAAACATGTTGCACCGGCTTTGCATAACCATCTACGCGTGTGACGTTGTAATGCATGCTTTCAACTTGCTTGCGCCGTAGCCCTAATTGCATGGCAATATCCTCAAACGGGATACCATTTTCAGCCCAGTAGATCAGGTCTAATTTTTCCTGATCTGTCCACATGTGCTTTTTTGTGTAGTGTTTCTTTTTCTTAGTTGCAGCCTCAACCGGCATTTTAACTGGTGCTTTTGCAGCCACCTTTTCTGTGTACTTCTCAATTAGTAGTGCCAGCAATAGCTCTTTCTCGGCGTTCATGAGTTTTTAACGATCTCTTTAGCTGAGTTAAATGCAGCTCTTAAACCAGCCGCGCGGCCACGATTAAAGCCATCTTTTACGCCTTCTTTAAAACCAACCGACCAACCGACAATAAACCAACCAAGATTAGTCAATAACACGATTGCCAATACTTTTTCTATATCCATTTACTTCGCCCTTGTTTGGGTTAAGCCGTGCTACACCGAATTAGGTAGCCCTGCCTAACGTGTAAATAAAGGGTAAAGCCTGGGTATGACAGCGGTCAATAACCGACACGCCCTAACGCTGTAGCAACATCTCGTAGATGCTATCGACCTTAGCCTCTATGCGATCTACTCGACCGCGTAGGTTATGGCCGCCGTTATTATCTATGCGTAATTCGCTTAGGTAATACTTAACTAGATGGCGAACCAGCCCAGCCGCAAAGCCCATAAGCGTACATAATCCTATGGCTATTGCTAATAGCGACTGGGCGGCCGTCATTACTTAGTACCGAAAGCTTTGTCGCTAGGGTTCATGGCGCGCATTAGTGGGCCAAGTAAACCTGCAACGAAGGCATTAGCTAGTGTTTTTGGATCAGTAATACCGGACATGTAAAGTGCAGCAGCGCAGCTAACAGCAGCGCGTAGGTATGACAGGCCAGCGGCCTTAGCTTGTTCTTTCATGGTCTTACTCCTAAATGCCCTTAGTTGACTTGTGACAATACTGCAATCGTATGCGTACCCGATGCAGCAATTCCATATAAGCCTTCGTGATCTCCTACTGGCACTTGCAACTTATCGCCGTTATCAAATTTGTAGCCGTTTGATGTGGTTACGTTAGCATCACCTAAATAGACAGCACCGCCGCCTAGATTATGTAGCAATACTGTCTGATCCATAATATTGGCAGCTACTAAAAGCGTGGCTGTAGTGGTTACTGTTATTTGTGCGCTAGTCGGCATAACTTAATCCTAACTTTTCTATTAGTTTGGCAGCCTTTACGGGATCTATTCCCACCTCGAAATGCATTTCATCCTTGCGTGTCCATGTACCGCCCCAATTCAGGCCGTACTTTCTACATAATGCCAGGATCATTGGTACTTTCTCAGCTGGGAACGTGCCAGCCTTGCCTAGCGGATGCTTAGTCGCGTTAAGGTCAATAGCTGTGCCGCTGCTGTGGTTGCTTAACTTGCCCGGTACGCCTCTTACATCTCGGTAGCAGTAGCCCCAATCATCTAGCGCACCGCCATCGATCGGCTCGATCAGCTCATGAAACTGCTCAGCAAAGGCAACCAATAAGGGTGCAGCAAAATAGGCACAACGCAGCTTTACCTCGCTGCCCTTGATCGCGTAAGACTTGATACGGATCGACTCAACCTCTTTAGAGGCTGGCCAGCCGTTATAACTTATTGCACTCATGCCAGCAGTAGGGCTGCTTCATCGGCTGTAATGCCTAGCTTAGACAGTAGTGCAGCTTTAGCAGCGGCCTTAGCTTTAGCCTCATCGGCTTGCTTTTTGTTCTCAGCCTGATCTATTGCATATTGCGCGTACTCAGCTTCGTTAAATTCGCGTTTAACATCGCCATCTTGTATAAATAATTTTTCCATTTTAGTACTCATCCTTAGCTGTTAGAGAAACCATAGACATTATAAAATCCTGTAATTGTGCCCGTGCTAGGGAATATCGTTGCAGCATCAAATTGCGCAGCTGTTCTAGCATTACCGTAAGCATTAGCCGTAGCACCTAAACTAGACTCAGTACCTAAGCCTTGTGTAGAAACGTAAGTATTCGCTGTAGTTTGTGGGCTAAATAAGGTAATTGATCCGCGATATGGCGTACCTGTTGTCATCGAGCTAAGATAAATACGATCCGCGCTAGTGCCGCCAAAGGTATAGGTAGTTGAGTTAGTTTTACCGCCATTGACCGCGTAATCGTAAACTGTAGTGCTGAGATCAGTTCCGCTAGTGCGACCGCGTAAGCCTAAATCATTAGCACTACTACATGCTGTAATTGTAAATTGAACAAAATAATTTGTGTAGGCAGTTGTAAAGGTACTTGTTGCAAGACTTACGGCCGATGACGTAGTAAACGTACCGCTGTTAATAAAAGCCAAGCCAGGCGTACCACCGACTCCAACCCATGCGCTACCGCTGTAATACTCAACCTTGTCGGTATCTTTCAGGTAGGACATATTGCCTTCCTGCGGGCTAGTTACTGCAGATGTACGAGCTGCTGCACTAGCAAATACCCACACGCCTTGCATCAAATAGCCATTAGTATCCGCGGCAGTTAGCACATCTCCGGTAACGAACGTTTTTAGGCCTAATCCAGCTGCCATTTTCTTATCTCCTTAGTAACTTAATACAGACGTATCAAGTACGCCATATTGGGTTGAGTTTAATATAAACCCGTCAATAACAGGTTCAAGTGTAGTAAAGGTTGTACGCCATTTATTCGGGGTCACGCTATGTGCCACGCCGAAAACTTGTAAGGTCTTTGTAAGGGTAGATGCACCTGGCTGGTTAGTAGTAATAGTTACCGGGTCAAAAAAATCTAAACCTAAAGCTGCAATTATGCCTGTGTTGTAATTGTCTGTGTATAGGTCAAGCTCAATGGCATCGCATCGGATGCTGGTTTCGGCACGGCTGGCAACGTATGCCTGCGCATAATCTAGGGCTACGGCATCGGTCTGCATTAGTAAGTTTTGCTGGTTATAAGTGTGAGCAAAATATTTTAAGACACTAGCTGCATTGGTAGCAGTTTGTACGCTGCCGCCAGTTCTAGTGATATTAGCCTGGTTAAATACCAAGGTGTCATCTAATCGCCATACAGCGTTGTAATAGCCAATATCTGTGCCGTTATCGTTAAAAACTGTAGGTGTGCCGCCGATGCTTGCCGTAGTTACTAAGCGGTCTTGGAAAACCCACGATCCAGATGCATCTACATATACAGCACCATATTCGCTATTTGTGGCTGTCTGCAGGGCTGCAAGGGCTGTACGGGCTGTGCCTGGGTCTGCCTGTAAAGTAGTTAGCCCAGCATCAATGTCACGCATGGATGCTGGCCATGAAATCATGTCTAGTATCTGGCCAATTCTTGTGCCGCTTAGATCGCCAGCAGTTGCGCCTGTGACTGTACTGATCTGAGCATTTTGCGCTAGGCGGCTGGCATCGACTGCGGTTATATCTGTGTACACAACATCAGTAGCATTTTTAGGCGTAGTTGTCGTATAGCTTGTAATAAATCCGCTAAACATTGGGTAGGTAACGCTGCCATAGGTAGCCGATATGGACACTTTACGCATTGGCGTTAGGTAGGTGTAATACGGGCTAGATGAGTTCTGTGGGTTAAAATCGCCATTTTGATCTACGATGCGTAGGGTCATTGTGCCAGTTTGAAACTCATCGGCTGTAGCTGATCGACCGCGCCTAATATTTACGCTGTTTACTACATCGCTTACATCGACAATTATTGCAGTTGAGTCGGCAAGGATATTTGTGCCTAGTAAGCCTTCATCTAAAATCATAGCCTGAGCAAAACTTGGCCCGGTACTAAAGTTTATAACTGCGTTAATTGTAGGTACGGTCATGGCAACGCACCTGCAACGCTTTGACTGTAACCACGTCTTATATTGTCTAGCATGGTTCTATTTATAATTTCGCTAAAGTCATCGCCATCTAATACTGAGCCTTCAACCACAATGGTTACTGAGTTATCTACAGATCCACCTGAGCTAGAGGTAGTGGCAGTTCCCATGTAATCGGCAAAGCCGCCACCATCAGGATAGATAGGCTGACCACCTATTCCAAACTCAGGTTTCTTAATGCCGCCGCCGCTACCGCCGCCTAGTCCAGGTGTAGGTAATGGTTGAGCTAATAAGGCCAAGTAATCCTGTAATGCCTTGTACTTGGCATCGTCTGCTATTTTCTGAGCAGCTGCGATACGCGCAATAATATCTGTTTGTGTAGTGTAATTAAGAATATCCATAGTGGCCTGAGCTGCTGCTATTTTGTCTAGCGATGCAAGTTTAGCTATAGATATTAGCTCTACCTGTGTTTTCTCGCTGTAAAAATTGGCCTGAGCTAAGCCACCTGATTGCTGGATGGCTGCGTTGTATTTAGCATAGGCAGCCTGTCGAGCCTCAGCCGCTTCAGACTCAGACATCTTTGTAGTTTTAATGCGCTGCAGTTCATCAAGTAGCAGCTGATTAATGTAGTTAAGTTCAGTTTCGCTAATTGTTGTAATACCGGCTAATTTGTTAGTTTGCTGTTCTTTAGTCAATAAGCCCATCATCTTTATATATTCAAGGGCGGCCTCGCCATTATCGTTTTCAATAGCCTGCATAGCAAGTAGGCGTAGGCGTTCATCTTTATCGTAAGTTGCTTTAAGAGCAGCTGCTATTTGAATTCTGGTTATATCAAAAACTGCAGCCGCTTTTTTTAGTGTTAAGTCTTTAGTGGCTGCTGCTTTATCGGCTTTAATTTTAGTTGCAGCTACTGCTTTACTGGCAGCAATAGCCTTTGCTGTGGATCTTTGAGTATCCATATTTGAGCCGCCAGTCATAGGTACATTACCCATGCCTTGAAATCCTTTGATTGCTTTGAGTAGCTCAGTCAAACGCTGTGGGCTAAATCTGCCTAGTAGATCAGTAACGCCGCTGAATAAATATCCAAAAATGCCAGCACCGGGTATAGATTTAACTTGCTCTTTTAAATACACGATTGAATTAACAAAATTAGCCAGGGATGTAGCTGCGCCTTCAATATCCGCGCTAAGGGTAGAAATGCTGTCATCATCGCCTAAAGATTGCAGCGCATTTATAAGGCTAGTGCCAATAATTTCTTTAGCATTATTAGATGCAATAGCCAGTTTGTCCATTGAGCCAGCAAAAGAATCTGCAGATGTCTTAGCTGCGCCTGCAAAGGTTACGGCTAACTGGTCTGTTATCTCTTTGAAAGATTTAGTTTTTAGATCGGCTTTAGATATGCCTATGCCTAACTTGCTAAGCGTGGCGTTATTGCCTAGGTAAGCTTTTGATAGCGCAGCTGTAACTGACTCTAAGTCTTTACCACTATTCGCGCTTATATCCATCGCGATACCCATTAAGCGTTCAGTTTCAGCTGTATCGCGTGTGGCTATTGCTAACTTTGTATAAGCAGGGCGCAGCTTGTCATCGACTATGCCAAACTCTTTTTCAATGCGCTGTATGTAACCTTCAGCGGTTGCAGCATCTCGACCTAAGCCTACGTTTTTAAGTGCCAGGGCTAATTGCTGTTGAGCCTTTTGATCCTCAGCTGCAGCCTTTACCGATGCCTTGGCATAGGCCAATACTTTAGCTGTGCTAAATGCGACTCCGAAAGTCTTGGCTAAATTCTTTACGTTTTTAGTTAATTGTCCTGTAGATGTGTCTGCCTGTTTAAATGCTTTTCTGCCAGTAAATTCGGCAGCTATATCAATTCTTACGGATGGATCAACGGCCATTAGTTATACCCCACAGCCTTGTTAAACTTATCTCTGGCATCCTCAATGGCTTTAATAACAGCTGCGTTAGTCTTGCCGTTATCCTCTGACCATGCTCGAAATATTGCACGGCCTGCCATTTTGCGATTGCCTACTAATTGACCTGGTAAACGTGGGCTAAAGTTTCCGCCTGGATTTTTACGCCCTGCAGTTTCATATATTGCGCCAGACATCGATGCGTTTTGAATACGCGCTAACGATCTAAAGCCTGACCGGTTAGCTTTGCTAGGCGTGGTTTTGTAACCTACGCCTTTCTTAGCTGCGCGCCCATCCCAATACCACCTAGCGGTAGGTGCAGCTTTACCCCAGCCCGATAGCGGTGCGCTTGCTGGAATAAAGCCACGCGCCTTAGCTGCAATAGGTTTTAGCAAACTAGCCATTTCTTTCTGCGTTTCTTTAGCTAAATCTGGCGTAAATTTTCTCAAGGCTTTGCGAAGTTCAATGCCGCCTTTTACCGCTACTGGCATCTCGCATCTCCTTATTTCGATCTTTCATCGCCTCTAATAACGCTTTAAACATCCTGCTATCTAATGCTAGTAAATCATTAGGCGCGATACCCGTTTCCAAACTGATCCGTGCGATCAAGTAAGTAAACGAGTCACGCCCTATAGTTCCGGGTCATCATCCAGAACCTCAACCTTTTTAAGTGTCTTTAAGAACTCTGCGCCAAACATTGGCACGGTTTCGCCGCCAGCTCTTATGCACTCCCACGCTAACCAATAAACATCTGACTGCTTCTCGTCATCTCTAAAGGCTTTGTGAAAACCTTTTTTAGCATATAACTCAAACGCGTATTCGATCGATGGCGTTACCTGATGCTCAGATATTGCGCCATCGGCCCTAGTGATCTTTAACTTAGCCATTTGTTAGCCCCTGTTCTATTAGTTATGAAGTAGTAATTACGATGACTGAATTACAAGTAAATGTAATGCTTTGGGTACTAATGTCGGCTGGGCCGCCGTTAATATCTTGTGTGTTGTTCACAAGAACTGTAGTGCTGTATAGCGGATTGGTTGCCGATGTAGCTGCGCTTGTTTGCTTTAGTGTTAGCGGTACTGTTGTACCCCATGCAGCTTGCAAGGTTGCGTTTACATTTGATGCAGCTGTATCGTTTAAGAAGTCCAGCTGGATGGTAGAAGCTTCGAGGCCCTTGGTAAATTTATGGCTCGAATCGCCCATCGCTGTAATTTCCAGTTCGTCAAATACGCGGTTGATCGTAGCCATTGTCACATGGTCGCTTAGTGCAACGCTGTTCAAAGTCACTACGACACCATTGGATAAATAAATGGCCATGATTTATTCCTCTATTTTCTCGGTTGGTTTTGGTTTTGTTTCTTTTACTGGTTCGGCTTCGATCTGTCCGATCTTGACCAAGAACGCTTTTTCCTCATCTGTAAGTGACATGTCTTTAACTCCAGCTCGTTAGTACGGATATGGTGAACTCAGCGGTTAATAGATCGCCGCTATCAGCATTTAATACACCGGGCGCGCTAACGCTGGTTACATTAAATACAATGGATGATGCAGCTAGTAGCCCAAAGGCTGCGACTATAAAATCCTCAATGCCCTGCAGGTTGCCTTGGTTATCAAACATCGGCACAGTTAGCAGGATCTTAAAATTAGCCAGCGGCGAAATCGTGGCGTAGCTGTTATTGCTCGGTGTGATGTATGGATCTGCTGGGATTACTACGCAGCTGTTAGCCAAAATGGTCGCAGGCGGATATGCGAATACCGACCAGACACCATTGTTAGTAAGAGCCGCTGCGATGGTGCTACGCAGCGTGGTAATTGCAGCGGTAGGCATTTACCCCACCATGCTATTCGGGTTCATGTACGGGGCTAGTAGGCCGCGTATCTTGCCTATCATGCTGTTGCCCATGCGATAGGGACTTGGGCTAAAGCCATCGAGTCCTACGCCGCCTGTCTGGGATACCTGGCGCGCTTGCCATATATCTACGGCCAAGATCATCGCAGCTTCTCGAACGCTTGCTGTATTAACGTAGCTGGCTGTCTTTGTATCTGCACCTAGCGCACTACCAGATGGGACTACGCGCCTAAAGTTTTCATCGGCTGCAACCTTGGCATATTGAATAAAACTATAGCCGCGTGGCTGCTGATAATAATTTAGCTGCATATTAAATGCTGGCAATAAATTTGTAGTACCTGTGCTAAATGGCAACGTGGCAGTAATTGTATAAGTGCCGTTAAATGTAGAACCAGCCCCGGCTATTGTCACGCTTTCGCCTGTAGTAAATAGACCGGGGTTGGCCAACATTACTGTCGCAACGTTGCTTACCAATGCAGTCCCCACGACTGGCGCAGAATCAAACCAAAGGAAACTGTTGATTTGATCTTGCGCGGCTTGGCAGCAATCTTCGACTGTTGGATCTGTATAAAGAGTACCGATACCTAAATTGGCGCGTAGCTCGGCTACGGTGACGTATGTAGCTGCCATATCGGTACTCCTTACTCAGTTAGGGTCGGTAGGGCAAAGGGCTAATGCCCTACCGACTATCAGGGTTATTTCTTAGGTGAAGTTGTAACGGATAATTCCCTTAGGCATCTTGGCGATTGTTGCCATGTAGCCATAGATCGCTACCTGTACCTGTAGGTTGCTTACAACGTTTACAGACATGTATGCCTGTGGTGACTGGTAAACAGTAAATGCTTCTGGTGCAAGGATAATTGCTGAGTCATCAACAGTTGTTGTTGCTGCAAAGTTCTTATCAACATATAGATCAAGGCCAAGTACGTTGCCGCGAATTGAACCAGGTTGTGTTAAACCGCCTGCGTTCATTGGCTGAGATGCTGAGTAAATTGGGCGGCCAGTTGTATCTGATGCACCCATAAGTAGCTGCCATTGAGATCCATTGGCGATGTAGTTCTGTGCGTAGTAACCAGTTGCCTCATAAACAAGGCGAGCAGCTTCTGATGCGTAACCGATGATGCCTGCTGATGTAGCAGCTTGTGCAGTAGTTGCAACAGTACCTGCAGTAATCAACGCAGCATTAACTGTTGTGTCAAGTGTCTTTAGGTAAGCATTTTGTAGTTGCTGTGTTAGTTCAGCATAGAAATTAGGGTCTGAACGTTCTAGCAGTTCGATGCTGATTGTGTTCATACCTGAATATTTATTAACTGTACCTGATAGGTATTCTGTAACCATACCTGTGTTTTGTACTGCGCCTGCTTCTGCCTCAACTGTTACAACTGGTGCAACGCCTGACTGTCCGCCTGCTGATGTAACAAGTGATGGCACGTTAATTGTCATGCCGCTTGCTGGCAATACGCCGCGTGAACATGCATCGATTGATGGTGTACCAAAACGTGTATTTGTTGGGAATTCGGCCAAATATTGGGTAGGGCTGAACGCTGGATTGGTCGAAAATGAATCATCGGCTGCAGTCACATAAAGCATTGAATCTTGATTGCCTAGGGCAGCCTTGATCTTATGCTCTGTGTACTTTGCCATTGATGTAATTGGTGTGCGGACTGTCTGGCTGTCTAATACGGATGGGCGAATAATTTGGCGAGCTGCTTGAACTGGTGCAGCCTCGACTGGTTTTTCTGCCGGTACATCCGGTGTATCAATAGGGGCTGTAGTCACAGCTGCCTCGCTTTCGGTTTCGGTTTCGGTTTCGGTTTCAACCATCTCTGTATGGATGATTGTGGTTTTGGTACTTGCTGCCTCTAGTGCAGCTTTTGCGGCTGCAATATCAGTTACGGCTGCACTATCGAACGCGGCGCTTTCAACAAGCGACACTTCTTTTAGGACAGCAGCGGTAACTAACAGGTAGCCTTTCATCTGTTTTGATGCGGATACATCCACACCAACGGATAAACCAGACACCAGGTTTTCCTGAGCTAGTACAAGTGCATCCTGTCCCCGGCTGCTACTTGAAATTTTAAACGATGCATACACGCCGCTTTCATCATCGCTTGAATATGTAGCGCGACCTACTGGCTTTGTGCTGTCATGCTGCATTAACAATTTGATTTTTGTTACATCAGGTATTGCAATAGATCCGCGTTCAAACACAACAGGGCCAGCGGATGTATAACCAACCTCGCCGTATGGCGCAATTTTGCCTGAGATCATGCGGCGTTCTGTATCGGCCGCCTCGATCGCGTTATTAAACGTTAAGTGCAACATTTGCAGTATCTCCTGATCCATTAGGTGTTAGCTGTTCCATCGATTGCGCTTGTGCAACATCGATCAAACCTAGGTTTAACATTTTCTCTATTGCATCTAGTCGCGCCATAGTGTCTGCGCGTAAGAAAGTTTCATCAACAGCAAAACGCACACGATTACCATGCGCGGTTATGTCATCCATGCTTAAACGATTTTCGATCGCGCTAATAAATGGCTGTAATGAATAAGCCACGAATTCTTTACGGCCATCTAAAATATTTTGATATGTCATGCTGTTATTCATATCTGCACTTATGTAATATGCCGGCACGTTCATTAAACGCGCAATTTCAGTAGCAAGGTATTGGCTACTTTCGTTATAGGTCATGTCCTTCGGTGAAAACCCTAAATTTTGCGCCTCTAAAGTGCTAGTGAGATATGCGGTACTGCGATTAGTACGCGCTGATTTCCACGCAGCTAGTAAGCCTTGGATCTGCGCTTCTGGTAGATCAGCACCGGTATTTTTTAAGATCGTAGTCGCCATTGGCGTAGCCGCTGCAACTGCTGCAGCTTTTTGAATATCTAACGCAGCTTGAATAGTGCGGCCGCCAGTTTGCAATACGCCAGGCAGTAATGATTGAAATGTAACTAGCGAACCAATACCACCCATAGGTACGCGAACGCCATTTACTGAGTAATACTCAACCTCATCGCCGTACTGGTTTGTAGTTACAGTAACGCGTGTATTAGGGATAAATTCAAAACCTGATGGGCGGCCATCGTCTGCGTAAAGCGATGTAACGCGCCAATATCCAACGCCATAAAATAGTAATGCATCTACTGTGTAAGCCAGGGTAACGCTAAGTGGCTGGCGTATATCTGGTTGCTCTAGCCATACCGGGCTTTCTAATTTTTTACCTGTAGATTTTTTGTATAGTCCTAGTTCAATACTTGATATAACGCCTGCAATTAAATTGCGGCAACGGCTAACGCTAGGTACTTGCAACGCAGTATTGCGATCAATCGCAACGCCATAACCATAATTAGATAGGCCGCTGTTATAGCTGTACATGCCTGCGCCGTATGTACTATCCATAATGGCAGGGGCATATTGGGCAGTAACTTCTGCCTTACCCTTAAAGCCTAAAGTTTCCAGTAATCCCATAAGTGGGATTTTCTCAAATTGTCAAGCACATTACCGATTCTGCTCGGCGTGTCGCTAGGCGTATATCTTGGCTTCTTGTAACGGCTTAGACAGGTGCATTACTAGCATGGCTGCGCTGATCGGCGCGGCTACGCTGCCGCTAGATCGTTTACGGATGATGCGCCAGGCTTGATCGTTACTTTTAGCAGCTACGTTATCCATAGACTCATTTAGAAATTCTTGGTTGCCGTGTACTACGCGCTTGTTATCTATGTAATCTTTAAACGTCTGGCAGGCAACGTAGAACTGCGATCCTGAGCAGTCCTCTATTTTTACGCCAGAATTATGCAAGCGATCGGCAATAGCCTGCCCGGTATATTTATCAAACAGCACTTGCTTAGGCATCCACTCATCGCAATAAGCCTTAATATCTACGGCAATCTTTAGCTCATCAATAGCGCGATCCGACTCCCACGTCTTAACAAGGCTTATACCTATGCGGCCATCGGGCAATATAGCCCCAGCCATTAGAGCTGCATGGCGTTTAGAGTGCGGCTCAATGTCAAAGGCAAACATCGAATACATGCCAGGCGACAGAATAAGATCAGGATCGGCGCACTCATCCCAGCTGCCAGGTGTCCAGGGCGATAGATCCGTGCCAACCCACTTGCAAAGATTCTCAGTCATTACCGCGCTGTAATCGGATGTAGCTACTATCTCCTCGATCGCGGCCTCGGTAATTAGGTAACCTAAAGACGGGTTAGCCATCGCCCAGGCAGATCGATCCCATATATCGCAGCCATCATGCGCGCTGTACTCGTAATAGCCGACCGACTTAGGCGGCTTGTTTAGCGATCTTTCACGCATGTCATTTAAGACGTGGCTATCTTTAAAGCCAGCGTTAGACGTGTAAAATCGCTGCGAATTAGGGCGCGTTAAGGTCGTACTCTTTACGGCATCCATCGCCTCTGTACCGACATGGCGCAGCTCATCGATCCAAACTACATCGGCAGTTAAACCACGGCTAGAGTCTGCAGTCGCAGCTACTACGCGAACTTCCGCGCCTGATTCTAAGATGATTCGGTTATTGCCATTAGTGCGCTTGTAGGCCTTCTCAATATTGCCGCCTTTTACCTGGCTGCGTAGAAACTCGTTACGATCAATAATGCCTGCCATGATCTCCAGCGACTTAGAGGCCATGAGCATCTGCGAACTCATAATGAGTATATTCATCTCGCCAAAGTAGAACAGCCCAGCTAGTACGCGCATACGCAGAACATGGCTTTTACCGGACTGGCGGCTGCAAACTAACAAGCTAGATTTTTTTACGAACTGATCGTTCTCATCTACGGCGCACATATCTCGCAGGATTACGATCTGCCACTCCAAAAGGGGCTGGCCGATTTTCTCAGCTAAGTCAATGATTGCATCTACCTTGGAATCGCCACCTAGCCATGGAGTATGCAGGCGAGGCATCACAGCCCCCATAAGGGCTGGTTTGTTTTCTACCAGTTCTAATGTCATTTCCTAGAGATTACCAGTCATAGGGCCTTTGTGGACCGTTTCTACCATGCTCGGGGATAAAC
>ENA-OSIY01001056-OSIY01001056.1-marine-metagenome-genome-assembly--contig:-NODE-1056-length-15042-cov-11.338791_pt1 | contig 15042 bp, 24 predicted proteins | sample MGYA00237884_ERZ534233 | MGnify/ENA primary metagenome ERZ534233 (study PRJEB26412, sample SAMN06343840) | marine metagenome | isolation source: estuarine water | place: USA: Columbia River Estuary... | reverse complement strand
ATTCACACAACAACCTAGAAACTAAAAACTAAAAAACACATGAATTCAAGTTTTGCTTATCTTCCTCCACAGGAAAGAAAAAAGATTATGCTTATTTGTGACGACATTAGAGTTCACTCTGGTGTAGCAACAGTAGCAAAAGAAATTGTAATCCACACTGCCCAACATTTTAATTGGGTGAATTTAGGAGGAGCAATAAACCATCCTGAACAAGGTAAACGTTTAGATTTATCTCAATCAACAAATGAGACTACAGGGTTAACAGATTCATCTGTTATTATGTACCCAGTACATGATTATGGTAATCCGGATATTTTAAGACAATTAATAGCTATTGAAAAACCAGATGCTATTATGTTGATTACAGATCCTCGTTATTTTGTATGGTTATTTGCTATGGAAAATGAAATTCGTAAAACAATTCCAATTTCCTATTTAAATATTTGGGATGATTATCCTGCTCCTATGTACAATTTACCGTTTTATGAGGCCTGTGATTTATTAATGGGAATTTCTAAACAAACAGTTAATATTAACAAATTAGTATTAGAAGACAAAGCAGTTAATAAAGTTATTCGTTATATACCTCACGGATTAAATTCAGATTTAATTAAACCTTTAGATAAAAATGATGAAAAATTATTAGAATTTAAAAAACATTTATTTAAAGGAAAACAATATGACTTTGCTTTGCTTTTTAATTCTAGAAATATTAGACGTAAACAAATCCCCGATACATTGTTAGCTTATAGATATTTTATTGATTCATTATCAATTGAACAAGCTAAAAAATGTTGTTTAGTATTACATACTGAGAGAGTATTTGAACATGGTACTGATTTAGATGCAGTTATTGAATTAATATTAAATGGAGAACAATATAATGTCATCTTTACAGATGCTAAATTTGATCCCTATAATATGAACTTATTATATAACAGTACAGATGCTCAGATATTATTAACATCTAACGAAGGTTGGGGATTAAGTTTAACTGAAGCTATTTTAGCCGGTAATCCTATCATTGCTAACGTAACAGGTGGTATGCAAGATCAAATGCGTTTTGAATTTGAAGATGGTACTTGGATTGATTTTGATGCTGATTTTCCTTCAAACCACAGAGGCACAATTAAAAAACATGGTAAATGGGCATTTCCCGTTTATCCATCATCTCGTACAATGGTAGGTTCACCAGCTACCCCTTATATTTGGGATGATACTTGTCGTCCTGAAGATGCAGCCGAACAAATTGCTAAAGTATATAATTTATCTTCATTAGAACGTAAGTTAAGAGGATTAGCAGGTAGAGAATGGGCTATTAGTGAGGAAGCAGGATTTACAAGTGAGTGGCAAGGTGCTAGAGTAATTGAAGCCTTTGATACTTTATTTTCTACATGGAAACCAAGAGAAAAATTTGAATTAATTAATGTTAATGAAGTAAAAGATAGAATTGTAACCCATAAATTGTTATACTAAAATGAAACCGTTATTTATTATAAGCTCAGCTTTTGACACCTATAGTGGCTATGGTGCTCGTTCAAGAGATTTAATTAAAGCCATTATTGCTACTGAAAAATATGATGTTAAGCTATTGTCCCAAAGATGGGGAAATACACCATTTGGCTTTTGTAATGATAATCCTGAATGGAAGTATTTATATGATCTAGCATTACCTAACAATCAATTACCTAAAAAACCAGAAATTTGGATGCAAATCACAGTACCTAATGAATTCCAATCAGTAGGAAAATATAATATTGGTTGTACAGCAGGTATTGAAAGTACCATTTGTCCACCAGAATGGCTTGAAGGTATTAACAGAATGGATTTAACTTTTACCTCATCAGAACATTCTAAAAAAGTATTTGAAGAATCAAAATTTGAAGTAAGAAATAAAGAAACTAATGTTTTAGAAAAAAATGTAAAACTAGAAAAACCAGTAGAAGTATTATTCGAAGGTGCTAACACAGACATCTATAAAGTAATTAACACACCATGTTCATTGGATATTCAAATTAAAGAAAAATTTGCTTATTTGTTTGTTGGACATTGGATGGCAGGTGATATGGGTGAGGACAGAAAAAACGTAAGTTTATTAGTTAAAGCATTTTATGAAACATTTAAAAATAAAACTAACAAACCCGCTTTAATTTTAAAAACATCTCAAGTAGGTTCGTCTTATGTTGATAGAGAAGAAATATTAAAGAAGATTAAACAAATCAAAAAAACAGTTAATTCAAATAATTTACCTAATGTTTATTTACTTCATGGTGAATTTACAGACGAGGAAATGAATGAATTATATAACCATTCTAAAGTAAAAGCTATGATTAGTTTAACTAAAGGTGAAGGTTTTGGTCGTCCGTTACTTGAATTTACATTAACTAAAAAACCATTAATTACCTCAGGATGGAGTGGACAAATAGATTTTTTAAATCCTGAATTTACTAATTTAATTAGTGGTCAGTTAACTCAAGTTCATCCTAGTACCTTAAATCAATTTTTAATTCCTGAATCTCAATGGTTTTCTCCTGATCATGGTCAAGTAGGACATTATCTTAAAGATGTATTTGAAAACTATAAAAATTATACTGAAAAGGCTAAACGTCAAGCATTTAAAAGCAAAAACGAATTTAGTTGGGATAAAATGAAGGAGAAAATAGATATACTTTTAACCCAATTCATTCCCGAATTTCCTAAAGAGGTAAAATTAGCACTACCTCAACTTAACAAAATTCAATTACCAAAATTACAAAAAACAAATGGATAATCTAATTAGTTGTGCTCGTTGTGGGTCAGATGCCTGTTACGTAGACGAAGTAAACCAAGACATTAAAACCCAATTCTGTTATGGTTGTGGTTTTCAGACTAACTCATTAATGAAAGTAGGGGAAGAATTTTACGAACAACAAGTAGCAATGTTACCTGAACTTTATAAAGACTTACTTTTAGAGGATCATGAAAATCAAATCTGGATGCCTTCTTCAATCAATATCCCAACTCAGGGAATGGTATTTGCTAATGGACCCTCTTCATCAGATTGGGGATGGGCTGCTGTAAAGGCTGTTACTGTAACAGATGAAGAAAAATCTAAATACCCAATTCCCGGAAAAAAGGGACAATACTATGAATGGAGAATGGATATGACTACTCTTCAAATGTTCCATGAACGTGATTTTATGGAAGCCCTTTCATATATTGGAGTTATCCCAGAATAAAAATAATAACATGAAAAAAATATGGTATGCTCCTTATAAGTTTGAATCTTATGGGGAAGAAGAAATTAAAGCAGTAGAAGAATCACTTCGTTCGGGTTGGTTAGGTGGACAAGGTCCTAAATCTGTTGAGTTTGAAGAAAAAATATCAAAAAGTTTTGGTAAAAAATATGGTGTATTTGTTAACTCAGGTTCATCAGCATGCCTGTTAGCTATTGCTGCTTTAGATTTACCTAAAGGATGTAAAATTATTACTCCTGCTTGTACGTTTTCAACTACATTAGCTCCTATTATTCAATTAGGTTATAAACCTAAATTTGTAGATGTAGGGTTAAATGATTATGTAGCTGATATTGATCAAGTAATTGAAGCAATTACCCCTGATGTAAAAGCAATTATGTTACCTAATTTAATTGGTAATAAACCAGATTGGAAACGTTTACGTCAAGAAATTAAATTGTTAGGCAGAACAGATATTATTTTAATTGAGGATTCAGCTGATACAATTACTGAAACCCCAGAAAGTGATGTAGCTACAACTAGTTTTTATGCTTCACACGTAATTACAGCAGGTGGTGTTGGTGGTATGGTAATGTTTAATGATAAAAAACACGTTACTAAGTGTCTACAATACAGAGACTGGGGTAGGTTGGGTGATGATTCGGAAATTATGGATGATCGCTTTAATCACATTGTAGACGGTATTCCTTATGACCATAAGTTTTTGTATAGTGTATTAGGTTATCATATGAAAGCTTGTGAAATGAATGCTGCTTTTGGATTAGTTCAGTTACACCGTTTTGAAAAATTCTCACAAATTAGAAGAGAAAATATTGAACGTTATATTGAAAACCTTCAAGGTGTAGGAGATATTATACTACCAGATGATTCTATTCAACCAAACTGGTTAGCTATTCCTTTACAAACCGAAAAACGATTTGAATTGCTTAATTTCCTAGAAGACAATAACATTCAAACACGAGTAACATTTGCTGGAAACGTAACACGTCATCCTGTTTATAGAGAGTATCTACAGTCATTTGAAAATGCTGATACTATTATGAAAAATGGTTTCTTATTAGGTGCACACCACGGAATGACTATTGAGGACGTAGATTACGTTTGTGATAAAATTAAAGAATTTTTCATAAAATGAAAATAGTTGTATTAGGGGATGGGTTATTAGGTAAAGAAATTATCAAACAAACAGGATGGGAATATTACTCCAGAAAAAAAGATAATTTAAATATCAATAATATAGTTACTTGGTCTCATCTCCTATTACCCTATGATGTTATAGTTAATTGTATTGCTTATACTAAAACATATGATGATAATAAACAACAACATTGGGATGTAAACTATAAAGCAGTAGCAGAATTAGTAGATTATTGTAATAACCATAATAAAAAATTAATTCATATATCTACTGATTATATTTATGCTAATTCCTTTCAAAATGCAGATGAAGAAATTACAGTTCCTGCTCAAATAGAAACTTGGTATGGTTATACAAAATTATTAGGTGATGCTTATGTACAATTAAAATCAAAAAATTATTTAATATGTAGAGAATCACATAAACCATTTCCCTTTCCTTATAAAGAAGCTTGGGATAATGTGGAAACTAATGGAGATTTCGTTAACGTTATAGCAGAATTAATTATTAAATTAATTAATAAAGAAGCAAAAGGAGTATTTAATGTAGGAACCGAACCAAAAACAATATATGATTTAGCAGTTTCAAAAGGATTTAATGTAAAATCTATAAACTCTCCATCTAATGTTCCTATGAATACTACAATGAATTTAAACAAATTAAAAAAATTTTTAAATGATTAGTATAGCAATAACGGTTTGTAATGAATATAAGGAGTTAGAGACTCTATTAGATTATTTATCTGAACGGGCTTTATCTCCTGATTATGAAGTAATTGTTCAAATTGATGAACAAAACCATACACCTGAGATAATTCATGTTATTTTAAATAAAGGTATTAAACATCATTTTTATCCACTAAATAAAGATTTTGCGTCTTACAAAAATGAATTAATTAAACACTGTTCGGGAGAATATATCTTCCAAATAGATGCTGATGAATTACCTAATGTTGATTTACTTGACATGTTACCTGGTATTTTGAAAGCTAATCCTGAAGTGGATGTATATTTAGTTCCTCGAATTAATACTGTAAGTGGTATCACCGAGGAACATATCCATAAATGGAAATGGAATGTTGAAGGTGATAGAATTAATTTCCCTGATTATCAATGGAGAATATATAAAAATATTCCTACAATTAAATGGATAAACAAAGTTCATGAGCGTTTAGGTGGATTTAAAACATATGCTCCATTACCAGCAGAAGATGAATTTTGTTTATTGCATCCAAAAACAATAGAACGACAAGAAAAACAAAACGAATTTTATAATAGTATATGAATATCATCCCTGTAGCTCGATTGTGGCATAAAAAAGGTAAATTGGAATATTACACAATGCTACAATTACAAAAATATTTTCCTGATTTAGAATTTGAATATCATATTGTATTAGACCAATTTGATTATCAAGATGAATGGTCTAAAAAAATAGATGAATTACCTGTTAAAACTTTTTGGTATTCTAAAGATGACATGCATAACTACTTAAAAAATAGTGGTTATGGAAGTAAGGATTTAATATCTCAAATACCTAATTTTGTTCATTTTTATCATATTTTAATTAATCATTATATTAGAAGAACTTATAGATATGACTATAGTTTAATGATTGAATATGATGTTATTTTTAATAATAGTTCTTTAGACCAATTAAAAAATTGTTTAGAAAATAAAATACCTTTTGGAATAGTAGAACCCAAAAATCAATGGTGCGATAAAGCTTTAGCTGAGCAATTATCTAATTTATTCGGAGAGAATATTATTAGATATCCTGAAATTGGAATTAATGCTGGTTTTAAAGGATTAAATTTAAAAATATTTGATGAATTTTTAAACCCATCTACTTTTAATTTACTATTAAATGTATTTGATTTTTCAGGAATATCTTATGAAGATGGTAGTGAAAAAACAGGATGGGTCAGAACTATTATTGATACCCAAGAACAATCATTTCATTCTTTAATGAATACTTTAAGTCCCGATTATGAATTATTAGATCCTAAAGATTATTATGTTTATCCTTATTGGGTAAATATGGATCACTTAATGAAATCTAAGGTTATTCATTTTATAGGCCATGAAAAACCAGAAGCAATGATTAATATTATTGATAACAAATTAAAACAATGGAATAATGATTAAAGAATTTTTAAATGATTTAAATTTAGATAAAACTGGAAGAAAATATTATGATAATTTTGATACATCAATATATGGTGATTCTTTAGCTCCTGGTTCTGCCCCTGCAGACGAATTATATAAACAATGGATTAGTCTGTATAAACCTAATTTAGTAATAGAAGTAGGCTCATTTCTAGGATACTCAGCTATTAATATGGCTAAAGAAATTAAAAAATTAAATCTAGATACTAAAATAATATGTGTAGATACATGGTTAGGAAGTCCTGAACATTATATTAATTTTAAAGAAACAAATAATGATGTTTTAAATTATACAAATGGGTATCCTACTTTATATCATAAATTTATATCTAATGTTATATTAAATGATGTACAAGATATTATATATCCTTTTCCCTTTCCTTCTTCTATCGCCTTTAAAATTTTAGACAAATTATTTAATAAACATAATATTAAAGCGGATTTTATTTTTATAGATGGGTCTCATGAAGAATTAGATGTACATTTAGATTTATACTATTACTATCAACTATTATCAGATAAAGGAGTTATGTGGGGTGATGATTGGGGATGGGATATGGTTAAAAATGGAGTTAATAGTTTTTTACAAGAAAATAAACTTGAATATAACTTTAATTTATTAGAAAATAAAATACATTGGTTTATAGAAAAAAATAATTTAATATGATTAAAATAACAAAAAATTCAATAGTTTATGTTTTTGCTCCCTCAGACATAGAAGCTGGAGGTATTGAATGTTCATATAGTTTAGCCGCTGCTTATAAGAGCTTAGGATTAAATATAAAAATGGTATTAATTCATCCTACACTTCATTGTCAGCATCAACCTAACTGGAAAGAAATTATTAGTGATCCTAAACATTTAGAAGCAGTTAAAATTCCAGAAGCATATTCTAAATATATTACAAAAGAAGATGTAGTAAATGTAGTTGAAGATAAACCTGAAAACTTAATTATTCTACCTGAAATATGGCCTGATGCTTTAGATAGTTATGTTAATGTCCAAAAAGTAATTTGGTGGTTAAGTGTTGCTAATGGATTAGGTACAGACCAGAAAAACTTTCATTTAAAATTAACACAACCCCAATATTTAGGAGTTCATCATTTTTATCAATCTCAATATGCTTATTGGTTTTTACTAAATCATGGAGCTCAATATACTTACCCATTATTTGATTATATTAATAGGGACTATGTTAATGATGAGTTAACTTTTAAAAATAGAAAAGATGTTGTTTTATATAACCCTAAAAAAGGTATTGAAATAACTCAAAAATTAATTGATAAAAATCCTAACATTGAATTTATTCCTTTACAAGGAATGAATAGAGAACAACTTAAAGAATTAATGACCCAAAGTAAAATTTATATTGATTTTGGACATCACCCAGGTAAAGATAAATTTCCTAGAGAAGCAGCTTCCTGTGGTTGTGTTATAATAACATCGTTTGAAGGTAGTGCTCAATTCTTTAATGATGTTACTATTGATCCTAAATATAAATTTGATAATACAATTGATGGAGTAAGTGATTTAATTCAAGATGTATTTACTAACTACGAAAGTCATTTTAACAATTTTAACTTATATCGAAAAATAATTAATACTGAGGTTGAAACTTTCAATACTCAATTGAAGAATACTTATTATGAAATATGATTATTTAATTGTTGGTAGTGGTTTTTTTGGTTCAATATGTGCTTATGAATTAAATAAAAAAGGTTATAAAGTATGTGTTGTTGAATCTAGAAATCATATTGGAGGCAATTGTTATACTTCTAATAAAGAAGGAATAAATGTTCACGAATATGGTCCTCATATATTTCATACTTCAAACGAAGAAGTATGGAAATGGATAAATCAATTTACAACTTTTAATAATTTTACTTTACGTCCTGTAGCTAATTACAAAGGTGAAATATATTCATTACCTTTTAATATGTGGACATTTAATAAATTATGGAATGTTACTCATCCTCATGAAGCTAAAAAAATAATTGAGGAACAAAGTAGTGAAATTGGTAAACCTAAAAATTTAGAGGAACAAGCAATTAAATTAGTTGGTAAAGATGTTTATGAAAAATTAATTAAAGGTTATACTGAAAAACAATGGAGAAAACCAGCTACACAATTACCTAAAGAAATTATTAAACGATTACCTGTTAGATTTAATTATGATAATAACTATTTTAATGACAAATACCAAGGAATACCTATTGGAGGTTATACTAAAATATTTGAAAAATTATTAGAAGGAATTGATGTCAAATTAAATACTAACTACTTTACAGATGAATTACCTGAATACAATAAAGTAATTTATACTGGACCTATTGATAAATTTTATAATTACCAATTTGGTGAATTAGAATATAAAACTACCCGTTTTGAACATTTTGAAATGCATAAAAGCAATTATCAAGGTACAGTTATGATGAATTATACTGATAGTGAAACTCCTTTTACTAGAATTATAGAACATAAACATTTTGAACCTATAGATTCTGAGTATACCTATGTTACTTTTGAATATCCAACAGAATACAAACCAGAACTAACAGAACCTTACTACCCAGTCAATGATGAAGAAAATAATAAAAAATATCTTCAATATAAAAACTTGGCAGAGCAAGAAAAAAATATTATATTTGGAGGAAGATTAGCCGAATACAAATATTATGATATGCATCAAGTAATTGAATCGGCTTTAAATAAAATAGAAGAAATATATGAAAATAATATATAGAATATCAGATGCCGGTTATAGTAAAGTAAAACCAGATTATATCAATAATGAAAACTGTTTAAAGAATGCCTTAGGAATATTTCCTTGGACTAGATATGATTGGTATGTTATAGCAGATAATATTTCAGAAGAAACAAATAATATGATTCAAAAATATATTCCTAGGAATCATATTAATTATGTTTCTGTAGGAAATGGAGCTGGAACTTTCAACCTAGCTCTAGATGAAGCATTACAATCAGCAGATGATGAGATTATTTATTTTTTAGAGAATGATTACCTACATAAACCAGGAGCAGATAAAATATTAAAAGAAGGATTTAATGTTGGATATAGTTACGTAGCATTATATGATCATCCTGATAAGTATATTGATGGAGCAAACCCACTTGTTGAAGATGGTGGTGAGGTAACTAGAGTTATGATATCTAAGTCATGTCACTGGAAAATAACTAATTCAACAACAATGACATTTGCCGCTCAAGTTAAAACCTTAAAGAAAGATGAATCAATTTTAAGAAAATATACATCTGGTTCATATCCTAGAGATTTTGAAATGTTTCTAGCTCTAAGAGAAAAACAACACGGATTAATAACACCAATACCTGGATATTCAACACATGGGGAAACAGCATGGTTATCACCTTTAACAGATTGGAGTCAAATATGATTAGTGTAATTATACCTACATACAAATCACCAGAAGTACTTGATGTTTGTTTAAGATCAGCTATCATCGGTCAGAAGCTAAATAATCAAATTATAGTAGTAGTAGATGGGTTTTACGAGGTTAATAAAGAGATTCTTAATAAGTATGAAGACTCTATTGAGATTCTAGTTTTAGAAGAGAATGTTGGGCTTTGTAGAGCAACTAATTTAGGAGTTTACAATGCTAAGTTTGATAAGATCTTAATTGTAAATGATGATAATGTGTTTCCGGAAGCATGGGATCAAGTGTTACTTGAAGAATATAAACCCGGATATGTACTAACTCCAAATCAAATTGAACCTACTCCCTCTATATTTAGACAATTCAACATTAAGGATTTAGGTAAAGACCCTAAAACGTTCAACATAAATGATTTTTGGGAATATGAATTTGAAGTTACTGAAGATAAGATAGAAGAAACAGGATCTACTTTACCCATTTTTATGAATAAGTATGATTACATAAGATTAGGTGGATGGGATGAAAATTATGAAGCGGGGATGGTAGCTGATTGGGATTTTTTCCTAAAATGTACTCTATCAGATTTAAAAATGATTAGAACATACAATTGTCATTTTTACCATTTTGCTTCAATTTCAACTAATGGTGAAAAAAGACAGCAGGCAGAACAAAAAGGACATGAATATGCAAAATACAAATGGAATAGTAATATTTATTCCCATCCCGAAAATAATTTAAAATTTATATTATGATATTTAAGTTTTATAGCAGAATCGATAAAGACCAAGAAACAATTGGTCGTATAGTTACAACCTCAAGGTTACAAGCAGCTAAATTGTTTGCCGAACGTAAACAATTACCTTTAAAAGAATTCTTAAAAGTATTTGGTGTAACAACTATCCTATGAAAAATTTTGGTAAAAATTTAAAAGTTCAACCTAAAAAACGGGTAATGAATGAAAAAGATACGTTTATTGACCTTATCGATATTTTTGATAATTGTAATAATCGTACCGAGGAATTAGAGGGTAATTTTATGTTTAATATTTCATCTTATGATGAGCCATTTTATATAATGATAGAAAATTTATTTTTGCTACATTACGGTGAATGGAAAACAGATATTATTCTATGGTGGATTTATGATAGATTTGATGAGGAAGGTAATATATCACCTATTGAATTTAATGACCATGATACAGAATCACAAGAACAAGTATTAGTAGAAACCCCAGAACAACTTTGGAATTTTTTAAAACGACTTGATAAATTAAAAAAATAAAATATGGTTATAAGACATTGTACAGGGTGTGGAGAGCAAATCCACCCCAAACGTTTAGAAATTATGCCTACAACAACTCGTTGTGTAGCATGTTCAACAGTACAGAAAAAGGGAGCAGTAACAGTAATGAAGGGAACAGGTGATCATACTTGGGTAGAAACAATTCATTTAGAACATGATGAATTTAAAAAGTATATGGAGGCAGAAAACAAGTTACGTAAAAACGGAACAGTATTGTTAGAAGATCCTGAAACATCTACAGATATTCCTTTTGGATTCAGCGAAACTAAAATAGAAAAAGATGCCTAAAGCAAAACCACTATCCAAAGAAATGATAGTGGCGGCAATGAATAAAACTAAGTCTAACAAAGCCGCCGCTCGTTACTTGAATGTATCCTACATTCACTTTAAAAAATGGGCTAAACTTTACAATGATATCCAAACGGGTGAAGTATTGTTTGATAAGCATAAAAACCAATCAGGTAAAGGTATACCTAAATTTTTAAGCAATGGTAACCCAAGAAAAGATTTTGCTTTATTAGATTTAATTGAAGGTAGAATCGACCCATCCTCATTCAACCCAGCTAAAATTAAGTATCGCTTAATTCAAGAGGGTTATATACAAGAGGAATGTACATCGTGTGGTTTTCATGAACGTAGGGTATTAGACTATAAAATGCCCTTAATAATGAATTTTAAAGATGGTAATAAACAACATTATCGACTTGAAAATATTCAATTATTATGTTACAACTGTTATTATCTTCAGATTGGGGATTTATTTACAGGTAAACAACTTGAGGGAATGGAAGACCACGTATCTAAAAATGAATCTAAAGTTGATTGGGAGGTAGATGATTATACTGCTCAACGATTAAAGGAATTAGGATTATATGATTCTAAACCAGTTGATGATGGAAGTGAATATATTTCTCGTTTTTAATATTTATAAGCATGGTTAAAAAAATACCATTGCTAAAAAAGAGTAAGCACAAAAAACATGATGCTATTGTAAACGATTTTGAAAATCAAAAAAACAAACATCTTGAAAAACTTGCCACAAAGAGTTTGGTTGAGCAAGAGAAACTTAGTAAATTAAAGGAAAAGAACATTAAAACAGATTTTTTTAAATTATTTTAAACCATGGTAGCAGAAATCACAGTAAACAATTCAGACGAATTTCAAGAGTTAGTAGACCAAAAAGATTTTAGAATATCTAAAGCAATTGTAGAGGGTATTTTAGATAATGTTAATTCAAAGAAAAAATACGTACATGTTTTATCTGTCACTTGTCTTGAAGACGATCAGATATATGATATTACAGTCGAACGTAAACACTTTGCTGAAACATTAGAGGAAAATTTACCTTACTACATTAGAGAAGAACAATATGAGGATTGTCGACGTATTGTAAGCACAATTAATGAGTTAAAAAATCCTATTGTTAAACAAAGAGGTAGACCAAAAAAATCTTAATTTAACGTGGCAAGTCAAAATCTTGTCATTATATTTCACTCAAAAATAAATGTTATGAAAAATTTAATCACAGAAGAGTTTAAGACAAAATTTAAAGCAGGATTTGCTCGCTTTATGAACATTACAATTGTAGCATCAACTTTGATTGCTGGTTTTGGTTTAGGTTATTACTTTAATGAATTAAAAATGAAACCTAAAGCTGTTAATGAAACTATCCTAAATAAAGAAGTTAGGATTGCTATTGACAGTGAAAATAAGCTTATTGTTATGGATAGAAAAACTGGCCAGTATGTTATTTATAGTGATTCTGTTGGTAAAGCTATCTTTAACATGTATGCTACTAAAATAGCTCAATAATGAATATGTTCGCTAAACTAAAAAGTTGGTATTTCATGATTATCTTAGGTATTATGGTACTTATGTACCTTAATCTTAATAGAAGGATTGATGATTTTGAAAACAAATTAGATTTAGCAGCTGGAACTACATCACTCCAAATGTATGAATCAATTGAACATTGGAGTGATAGTTTTGGTATTCCAAAACATATTGCTTATAACGTAGCTTATTTAGAAACACGTTATCAAGGTCCGTTTGATTTTGATTATAACCATAAACAAACGTCGTCTGCTGGTGCTGTGGGACCTATGCAAATCATTACGAGGTGGGCGCAACCATACGTTAGAAAACGCGTTACTGCCAAAGAATTACGTAATAATATCGATTTGAATGTTATGATTAGTATGAAAATGCTTCGTAAATGGTATTCAATTCATCACGATTGGACATTAGCTTGTGGTGCTTATAATTCAGGCCAACCAATTAGAAACGCATATGCTGTTTATGCTACAACTAATAAAGATTATAAAGAAAAGTGGGATCGAATCTATGAATAAGTTGCCGTATGTATTGGCATCATGGCAGCAGCAAAATCTAAAAAAACAACAGTAAGTGCATCATCACTTTACAAAGCAAAACCTAAAAAATCAAGAAAAGGTATCGTAGCTAAAACAAAAACAAGTAAAACAAAAACATCTAAGTTATATAAAAAATTATCAGTAGGACAAGGTTAAAACATTTATGAGCAAAACAAGTAACAATCAAAAGTTAGCAGTTCTAAAAATTTGGTTAGAAGAACAAAAACGCAAAGGAAGAATCAAAAAACAACCAGCTTGGTTAAAAGAAATATTGAATGAAGATTGATGGAGGTGCTCTAGAATTTTTTCAAACTATACCTGATGATATGCTTACACAAATAGCATTACATGATAGGGATTCTTTAGAAAGATTATGTGTAGCACTTACATTAGACGTTCAACTTATAATTGAGGAAGCCGAGCGAAAAAATTCAAAGAAAAAGAAGAAAAACTTGGCTTCCTGAATTCCTGTTCGTATATTCACGTCATAATAAAGGTTATGGCATTACACAGAATAATTCAAACACACAAAGTAAATATTTTAGATCAAGAAATTACCTATACTAATAAATTTCTTAAGTATTCTGAAACTACATCTTATGGTTTTAAACCATCTAAAAGTATTATTAGTAATGGTGTTTATGTATTTAAATACACTTATGAACATCATTCATTACCTCCAACATTAGTTGTTTTATCAGGTCAAAAGTATATTGTACCTACTTGGCAGAAAGTACATTCACAAACCACATTAGCTGATATTGAGTGGATTAAACCAGTTAAAATAGAGGTTCCAGTTGAGAAAAACACTTGGACATTTGAATCATCAAGCGATCCAGGACATTTTTATACAGTTAAACAATCAGGTTTTAAATACAGTTGTAACTGTCCTGGTGTTTGGAGATCTAAAGAACGTAAATGTAAACATATTAAACAATTAACAAAATGATAACAAGTAAACGTCCTAAAAAAACTAAAATCGAAATCGATTTGTTGGGTCCTGAAGGTAATGCTTTTGCTTTACTAGGTATTGCTAAGGATTTATGTCACAAAACAGGTATTGAATGGGAACCTGTTAAAAATGAAATGACAAGTAGTGATTATGAAAATCTAATCAATGTTTTAGACAGACATTTTGGTGATATCATAGTCATGTATCGGTAATTTGGCTTTTTAAAATATTATTCGTATATTCACGGAATGGAAATAAAGGTTATGGAAAAAACAGAACGTAGAGGTAGACCAGCAGAGTCACCATCAGTATTATTAGACAAGTTTGAAAGAATATTTCATGAAGTGCCTACTAAACCTGAATTAGGTTGGAAAATGACTTGGCATTATGATATAAATAAAACCGCTAATGGTCCTTATAAAACCGAAGTAACTTATCCTAAAGGTTATAAACACGATAAG
>ENA-OSIY01001053-OSIY01001053.1-marine-metagenome-genome-assembly--contig:-NODE-1053-length-15065-cov-15.775887_pt1 | contig 15065 bp, 13 predicted proteins | sample MGYA00237884_ERZ534233 | MGnify/ENA primary metagenome ERZ534233 (study PRJEB26412, sample SAMN06343840) | marine metagenome | isolation source: estuarine water | place: USA: Columbia River Estuary... | reverse complement strand
TTAAAAAATTTGAATTTAGTAAGGTTGGATCTATATTAGATAATATAGCAAAAAGTGTACCAATTGTAATTGAAAAGGAAGTTAAAGAAAAAAACTTCGTTTCAACTGGTTGTTATTTATTAGATGCTGCTTTATCGGCTAGATTGATTGGTGGTGGTATATTGGGTGGTAGAATATTTGGGTTGTTGGGTGAAAGTGGTGCAGGAAAAAGCTTCATTGCTTATTCTATTTGTAAATCAGCACAAAAAGATGGTTATTCTATAATATACATAGATACTGAAAATTCTATAGATTTGGAAGGTATAACAAAATTTGGTATAGAAAATACACCAGATAAATTGAGATTAATAAGATCTAATAAAGTTGAAGATATTAATATATCATTGACGCAATTATTAGATGAATTAAAGGAAGCTAAGATGGGTGGTTATGAAATTCCGAAAATCTTAATTGTGTTGGATTCTATTGGTATGATGTCTTCTAATAAAGAAAAAGAAGACTTATTAAAGGGAGCATTAAAACAAGATATGACTAGGGCTAAAGGATTAAATGCTTTATTTCGAAGTATAAGTTCAGATCTTGGTTATTTAGATATACCCATGGTTTGTTGCAACCACGTTTACCTTTCGCAGGATCTTTTTCCAAAGGAAGTGAGTAAGGGCGGAATGGGGCTTGTATATTCAGCTTCAGTTTTAGGATTTTTAAGCAAATCGAAATTAAAAGATGGAAACGAAGATGAAATGGATTTGGGTCAATCTGGTATAAGTGTATTGTTTAAAACACAAAAAAATCGTTTGGCAAAACCTAAAAAAATAAGATTTGATATTTCATTTTTAAATGGATTAAATAAATATAGTGGATTGGATGCTTTTTGTAGACCTGAATATTTCAAGCAAATTGGTATTGCACAAGGTAAAGAAGAAGTTGATAAAGAAACTGGAGAAATGGTATTTAAGCCAGGTGGTCTTAAATGGTATGTTAGACATTTAGGTAAATCTGTATTTTTGAAAAATCTATTCACACCTGAAGTATTTACACAAGATGTGTTACAAAGAATGGCACCAATTGTAAATGATTATTTTAGATTTAAATCATTAGATGAAATTGAAGAAGTTGAAAAGCAATTCGTTGATATTATCGAAGGTGATTTAGATGAGAATGGATATTCAGATGATATTAGTGCAGAAGATTTATTTGGATAATAAAAAAAAAGACAACCTAATTTTTTAGGCTGTCTTTTTTTTTTATATACCAAGTTGTCTTAGTTTTATTTCACGTTTTTCTTCTATACTCAGGTTTATATTTTTAAGACATTCTGGTCCAATTCCGATAGTTACTGAATTTGGTGTAGTTAATTGTCTTCCGCATTTACCACAGCGACCATCATGATAAATTTCAATAAAATCTTGTAAAGTATTTTCTTTTAATTTATTTAAGACATATTTAAATACTTTAACTGATTGTGCATCAAAACCGATTGTTGATTTTTTAGAATGATAAAAATTTACATCAGTTAATGTACCAATAAAGGTATATTGTTCAGGTCCGGTTAATAGGCTAACAAAATATAAACTATCATCATCTTTGCATTTAAAGACTTTGTAAGTAAATCTATTTTCACTTTGTGTATTAAGAAAGGTAACAAAACATTTTCCACCATAAATAAATCTCAAAGCGTTTTCGTGTGAAATAAGACCAGTTTTCATATTGTTAAGTTTATGTTTTATTAATGAATATGTAAATATAGAAACATTTTTTGATAAAACAAAATTTTATTTTTTATTTTTAATATATAAAAGAAAAAAAATATATGATCATAAAGAAATTTAGATTATTTGAAAATTTAGATAATATATATCCAGATATTCAAAAAATGATAGATAATAATGACTTTCTTAAAGGTAAAATTGATGCTAATAGCAATACTGTATTTGAAGCTGGTGATTATATTTTACTTATTGATGATGTTAGTCACATAACAGATTCTCATATTGATGAAACTATACCAGGTTCTAAATTTAATAAGGGCATTGATCTTAAAAAAGCTATTATATCTTTGGTATCAAATAATAAGCCAAGTGAAATGACTGTTGGATTTGGTGCAAATGAAAGAAAAGTTACTAATAAAGACGATGCTGAAAAATTTAAATGGTTAGGGGTTGATTCTAAAATGAATATTGGTGTTGAGAATCTTCATAAGTCTGATGTTAACAGTGAAGATTTCAAATCATTGAGTGTGTATGAATATAGCGAAGAAATAAAGGGTGGTCCTAGAAAAGGTCAGAAGAATGACTTTAAGATAAAAGTTAAACAAGGTGATGGTAAAACTACAACTTTTATGAGTTTTATAGGTGCTAAGTTAGGAAAAATTGGTGATAAAATTGTATTATCTGTAATGACAGCATTTCCTGGTCAAAATGGTGCAACAATTACTGATAGAAATGAATTTATGAAGCAAGGATATTATTTCACAACTACTAATAAAGATATTATTAACAAATCAACTACAAATGAAAGTTTTAAGATAAAATATTTTAGTGATTATCTGAAATAAAAAAAAACTCACCAAATTATGGTGAGTTTTTTATTTCATAGAGTTGATGTAAGTAGTAATATTTTATAAATAAAAATAAAATATTTATATTATGAATTTTATAGGAATAGATCCATCTTTAATTTCAACTGGAATGGTTGTTAATGGAAAAGTGTTTAATTATTGTAGAGAATCTGATGCAACTTTATCTAAAGGGGGTTTAAGTAAATGGTTTAAGTTATGTGAAGATGAAATGGAATTAAGATTTATAAATTATAGAAATTTTGATAATTATTCTGATGGTGAATTAATTAAATTAAAAGATTATGATATGGTAACTGATATGATAATTGAAGATATTGAAAAAAACATTAATAAAAGTTTACCAATTAAGTTAGCAGCAGAAGGATTTAATTTTGGTGCTACTGTTGGGATGTTATTGGACTTAGTAGCATTTTCAACCTTATTAAGAAAAAAAATATATGATTATATAACTAAAGATATAATCATATTAAGTCCATCAACATTGAAGCTAGAATCTTGTATGTTAACATATAAACCGGTTGATGTTGGTAAAAAGAAACCTAAATTGGAATGGAAAAATAATTTTGGTATATCCGGTGGTAGTTTTACGAAAAGAGAAATATTCCTATCAATTGTTGAAAATGAAAGTTGGGATGATGATTGGTCCAAACATTGTAAGCTAATTAAAAATGAATTGCTTGCTAATACTACAATTAAAAAGCCATATGAAGATGTAAATGATAGTTATATCTTATATAAATATTTACAAAAACTTTATTCTTAATTTTCTTATAATAAGAAAAATATATTGATATGAAAAAGAAAAAACTCAAAAAAATATCTAAGTATATATATGAATATTCAAAATCATTTTCTGCTAAAAAAAACAAATATGCTGAAAGTGAAGAAAAATTAGTTAATCGTACTAGTTATGAACATATTGAATTTGATGAAGAAATATCTAAAAAATTTAAAAAATTTGTTTTAAACTTATTTAAATTAAATTTAAATGTAAACATCTATGAAAAAGATATTAATATAAATGGTAATTTGGGTAATTCACACAAAGAAGATTATATTGAAATATCAATAGATCAAATAGGTTTTTCTATTAGAAGAAACTATGGTTTTAGAATTTATTACAAAGATTCTGATATTTTTAATGAATTGAAATCAATTGTTAAAGAAAAACTTACTTTAAAAACTAAAGAAGAATTTAATAATATTATTGATGATATTGGAATAACATATAAATTGGTAAGGGAAGATAATTTAAACTATTTAATAGATAATATATGATAATAAAAGAAATAAAAATTAAGAATTTTAAATCATTTGGAAATACTGAACAATCATTGATTTTAAAAGAAGATGTTGGTGAATTAATACTATTGATGGGATCAAATGGTGTTGGGAAGTCTACATTCCTTGCTGCTACTGACTTTTCTTTATATGGTAAATGTAAAGGCACTAAAAAGAAATGGGCTACATTATCAACATTACCAAATAGAATAAATGGTAGTGATATGTTAGTTTCTATAAAATTTAAAGCTGCATCTGATGATATTGAAATTGTTAGGGGTATATCACCAAATGTTTTGAAGTTGGTTGAAAATGGTGTAGTAAATGAAAAAGCAGGTAAGGCAAATTTAGATGAAAAGATAGAGAAATATGTTGGGATGGATATTGAAACATTTAAATCATTTATATCATTGAGTATAAATGATTTTAAAAATTTTATGTCATTAAGTAATGATGAAAAACAAATCCTTTTAGATAAACTATTTAATTTAGAAGTAATAAATGTATTGAATCAGATATTAAAAGATTTAAATAAAAACAATAAGCAACAATTAATAAAATATGATTCTGAAATATCTACATTGGATGATTCTATACAATCTATTAAAAGAAGCATAAATAATGCAGTTGAAAAGGAAAAGGAAAATATTCAAGATGAAATAGATGAAATTAAAAAGATGATGGATTCTAAGAAAGATGATTATCAGACTTTAAAGGATAAAGTTGAAAAGGTAAAAAATAAAGAATATGAACTTAAAAATGAATTGGATAAAGAACGAGAACAATCTATTAATATATCTAATGAAATTAGATCAGCACAGAAAGATATTGACTTATATGATTCTGGTAAATGCCCCACTTGTAGAACTGATTTTGACAATGATCATTTTCAAAACCTTAAGGATGTTTTGTTAGAAAAGAAAAGAACAATTGAATTAATTAAGAATGAAATTGATAACAATATAAAGTCAATAAGGGAAAAACAAAGTAAGTTACAAACGATATCTGATAATGTAAACAAAGCTTTTACTGATTTGACATATTTGTTGAAAAATTATAAATCTCAAATAGATAAATTAAATAATAAAAAGGTAACTGAAAATGTAAATACTAATATTAGTGAGTTTGAAAAGACAATTGTTGAATTAGATAATAAAAAAGAAAATAGTAGAGAAAACCAAAATACTTGTAAAGAAAAGGAATCTTATTATAAAGAATTGTCTAAAATATTTGGTGAAGATGGTGTTAAAAAAAGTATAATCTCTGGTATTATAAAGCCAATAAATTACTTTTTGAATGATAGCATATCTAAAATGGGTTTACCATTTCAAGTTGATTTGGATGAAACATTTACTGCGAATATAAAGCAATTTGGTGTTCCTATTGAACAAGATTCACTTTCAACTGGTGAAAGTAAATTAATTAATATATCAATATTGGTTTCTTATTTAAAATTGATAAGAACAAAGAAAACAGTAAATATATTATTTTTAGATGAAGTATTTTCTTCAATTGATATAGAAAATATAGAAAAAATATTAAATTTATTAAAGTCATTTGCACATGATTATAAGATTAATATATTTGTTGTCCATCACGCTTTAATGAATGAAGAATTGTTTGATAGGATAATTAGAATAGAAAAAAATGTATTTTCAGAAATAATAGAAGTTAAATAATGAATGATATTGAAATATTAAAAGAAATTCAAAAAAATAGAATAGCCAAAGATTTAGCTATTGAAAAGCAAGATTATTTACTGGTTGTATTTTTGAGGGATATTGAAAGGCAATTGTGTTCAGAATGTGGTATTGAATATAATACTGATATTGATGATTTAATTTCTAAAATTAGAAATAAAAAAATAAATGATATTTTAAATGATTAAAAATAAAAAAACTATTCTTAGATTTTTGTTTTTCTTTATAATTGGATTTATTGTGATATGGTTCATAGAATTTTTATTACATAAATTTTTTAATATTGACCTACATAATTTGGAATTTGGATGGATTGGATTGATAATAGTGTATGGTTTTAAATATCATATATTTTGTTGTCTATTACCTGCTATTTGGGCGGGATATAAATGTAAACATAAATCTTGTGAGCACGAACAATGTAAATAATAATATAACTTCAACATATACTGGTGGTTTTACAACAAATGATGGATCAATAACCTATAAAACTATAACTTCTGAAAAATTAGAATATTTTCTATTTATAATAGAACTACTTGGTATATTATCATTTGAAGATTTTTCTAAAATGTCAGATTCTGATAAATTGTCTTTCATTAGAGAATATAAAATAAATAAGATTATTGAATAATGGATTTAATGAAAAATTATTACCTTATTTTAGGTATAGAAAAAACATCAATTGATAAAGAAATAAAGAAAGCTTATTATAGTTTATCTAAACAATATCACCCTGATTTAAATAAAAATGAAGATGCTAAATATATTTTTACGGAAATATGTTCTGCTTATGAAATTTTAATATCAGATAAAAGAGTTGAATATGATATTAAAAGTAAATGGGGATTAAATTACGATGAATCATCAGAATATCTAAACTTTGAATTTAATAATTTATCAAAAGGATGGGATGAAAGTAAATTTGAAGATTGGAAAAAAGATAATCAGTTAAACATATTAGTTTATATTGATGATAAATTTAATGGGACTGTTGAATTTGAAAGATGGGTATCTTGTAAAGTTTGTAATGGTAGTGGAAAAGATACTAAGTCTAAAATAGAAATAAAAGACGAAAATGGAAATCTAGTGAAACTATTTGATGGTGAAGATGGGTGTGATATGTGTGAAGGAAAGGGAAAAGATTGGAAAGGCAATGATTGTTATTATTGTGTCGGACAAGGTGTTGTTGGGTTAAGTGTTTGTAAAACGTGTAATGGTGAAAAAAGAATTTTAGGTAAACAGAAATTATCAAAGATTAAAATACCTAAAAAACAAAAAACCCATAAAATAAATTCTATGGGTCATATGTCAAAATATGAAGTTGGTAAAGTTGGTGTATTATGGTTAATTAGGAAACCTGAGTATTAGGGGATGTACCTTCGATAGTGCCATCATTTAAATCAACTGATCCATTTATACCATTTGCGCTTACAACAGTTGAACTAATGTTTTGTCCTAATATACTGTCTGAATCAATTGTAACATTTACATTGCCAATAAAGTCAAAATTAGAATTGCTATAATCAATAAAAGGTGCTATTGCAAAATATGGCACTTTTATTTTTTCATCTATATTTGATTGTGTCCAATATTTAAAGAATGGTATCATATCAACTTCATAGAATGAAATTTCATTAAATGATATATCAATAACATTTTCACTTAAAATGCTTGGAAATAATGAAAAAGTTGGATTAGCTAAACTTGGTGCAATACCAACTGATGTTGATTGTAATGTACAATCTATCGTTAATTCTAAGTTTTGTTTATTGTAAAAATATTGGGTTTTTATATTACTTGGTGTTTCTAATTCATTTACATATTTATTCATAGATAAATATGAATAAGTTGATGAAGAACTTGCTGCCGAAACTGATCCAGGTATTATACTATAAGAAGCCAAATCTAAATAAGCCAAATAATATCTATTTTTTATAGTATCAATGTTATCATTATTCAAAATGATTTTTAATGATTTTGTTTGATTATATGTACCTGCAATCCATTCATAAACTGATGAACTTGAAGCTGAAAATAGCCTAAATTTATTATTTGTGTTTAAACTTATATTGGAATTAAATTTGAATCCATCAGATGGTTCAAGATACAATTCATATGTTGGGTTTGAGCTATAAGTATTTGCTATATTGTTAGTTATGTCAGAATATATCCAGCTATTTAAATAGAAATTATCCATATTCAAACCATTTGTGTTATTACTAAATGGGGTGTTAAATAATCCACTATTTGGGATTAAATTATCGTAAGTTGTATATTTTAATCCCAATTTATAATCTGTTTTATTTAACGAGTCAATTGATCTAAATGTTGATTTACTTTCCAATATATCATTTGTAATATAACCATACATATTATTTATATTTTCATAATATGAATATGTATAAGCATTAAATGCATTTTCAGATGTGTATACAAGTGTATCTTGATTAATATTTGTCATTGATGAACTGCCATAATTAACATCCATCCAAGATAAATATTTAATTGGTTGTCCTAATAATGTTGATGGGTTATCTGCAAATGTTAAATTCTGTAATAATCCAGTATTATATGTTCTGTTAGTCTGTATATCATTTATTGTCCTTGAAACAAATCTACCACCATCAAATTTACCATCTGTCCAATGTGTGGAAGTCATAAGTGTTATATAAGGTGAACCTTTAAATAAACCATTATTCCACACCCCTGAAAAGTAACCATTTAAGAAAGCACCGCTTAACCATATATTTTTAGTTATATAGATTAAATGATTACTTGAATCTTTTTCAATTCTTCTAATTGGGAAATTAGTAACTAATTTTATAACAATGGTTGAGTTTACATCATCTATTTCTACAATGGTATAGTAGTCTTTTATTAACTTTCTGGATTCATTAATATCTATTGCTACTAAATTACCAATAGAAACTTTATCACCAATTGTTAAACCTAATAATGGATCAATTGATTTTAGTGTAACTAACCAAGTTTTATCATCTATTTGATATGTGTTTTTATCATTGGTTGGTGATATACCATTTACACCAATTATATTTTCAAAACGATAGTATTCTCTGCTGCTAAACCAAGCATTACTTCTCAATCCATTATTCCATACACCATTTTCCCATATACCTGATCTGAATACACCATTTCCATAATATACACTTACATTGCTACCATTATCAGACGATGCTAATGGTGTTAAACTTGGGAATCTTATATCATTTCCTTGTATAGCTCTATATAATGTATTATTATATTGATTATTATAAATATATACTTTTTCTGATATTGATCCCTTTAATAATCTTATTATACCACCATCTAATTTTTTAATGTAGAATTGCTTTTCTATATTATTAGTAAATGTAGTTGGTGTATTATATACAAATGTTAGATTGTATTGCTTTGGCCAATAGTTTGAAGTTAATCCAATTGTTTCTAATGTTGAAGAAAATGTTAATGTAAATGGTGTGCTATCACCTAATTTAAACATAATATAAACTTCAGGTGTTAATTCAACAGTCAATTCCAATTTTATTTCATAACTACTATTAGAATTTGTAAATACATCTATATCATTATTATTATTTACTTCAGCAAATAATACTGAACTTTCGGGTATATTATCGAATTGTGTCCAATTATATCCTGGAATTATGCTTGTTCTAAATTGTGGTATATTAGGATCACCACCAAATGTATAAACATGTGTGTTGGCAGCATATTGTGTATTATTTATAGAAAATGTAGGTGAATATGCCCAAATTGAAGTATTTCCAAATTGAGTTTCTGGAATAGGCAATCCATTAATAAAAGATTGGGTATAACCTATTATTCGTTGATAAATTTCTTGTGAATATGTCCAACTGCTTGTTGATGTATTTAAACTTGTTATTGCAACATCTGTCAAAACATTAGCGTTTATTATTGATGCACTAAATACATTTAATAAATGTAGGGATGTTGTTCCAATAGATAAACTGGTATTCATTAATATATCCTTTGTTCTACCTTCATCAACAACTTTAAGTCCAGGAATAACATCATCAATTAAATAGCTATAATCAAATGGTGTTCCGTTCCAATTACCATTTCTCCATAATCCATTTTCCCAATAAATATTTTCAGCAGTTCCATAGTTCCAAACTCCATTTTTCCAAGTTGCACCAGACATATATCCTTTATTAAATGTTCCATTTTTCCATTCTGATATATAGAATGAACCTGTTCCAAAAGTGGAGTTGAATTTACCATTATGCCAAACACAAGATGATGTTGAAGCAAATGATGAATTTGAATATGATCCTAAAAACTGTCTATCAACATAAGCATTGAAAATACTTGAATCAAAATCACCATCATAAAAATTACCATCTAACCAAATAGAATTTTGTATAACTGCATTTTTATGATTAAATGTTCCGTTTAACCATAACATATTTTTAAGTGTTGCTTTATCATCAATAGTTTTTTCTTCTGATTTTCTTGTAAGTTCAGTATAAACTCTTTCATCAACCTTTATATTTTGTGGGTTATCAGTTACATAGCCATTATTCCATAATCCATAATAACTATTTGTATAAGAATTAACATAGTTATACTCATTTATACTTGATATATTTGAACTGTATAAACTATATGTTCCACTTCCAATAAAATCGCCTTTTGAAAAAATACCATTATTCCAAAATCTACCAATGAATATACCACCATTAAATTCACCATTAAACCAAACAGAATTTGTTCCTAAACTGGCATTTCCAAATTCACCACCATTAAATTTACCATTTTCCCAACCATAATCAAATGATTGTGTTGATGGGTTTGTTGGTGATACATTAGTATAACCATAATGTGATAAGAATTTACCTTTGTTGAAGTTACCATTTCGCCATCTTGCTAAATCAGTAAACTTACCACCATTGAAATCACCATTCAACCAAATAGTTTCATTATTTGAATTTGTACCAAAACTTGTTATCTCACCATTATTGAACTTACCTTTAAACCAATATACTGATCCTGATCCACCAATTAAAGCGTTGTCAACAATTCCGTTATTCCAAATTGATGAAAATGTGCTTATTGTTAAAGGTGAATAATATCCAAATTTAGTATCTGAAAATTGTAAAGTAGAACTACCTAAAACACCATTGTTCCATGTACCTGAATACCAATCTGAATTATGAAATCTACCATTATTAAAAATACCTTTTGACCAAGATGAATTATAAAATTCACCCATATTAAAAGTTCCATCAACCCAATTTCTATAATTTGGTTGATCATCATATGTTTGTGTTGTTGTGGTTATATCTTTAGAATCTATGAAACTACCATTATTAAATGTTCCATTTTTCCAATATGAATTATTAACAATTCCATTATTGAATATACCACCATTCCAAATAGAATTGAATAAAATTCCATTATTCCATATATCATTAATGAAATGTGATTTATAAATCAAACCTGAATTTATAGTGTTATTTGTATCTTTAAATGTTAAATTTATAATCCTTAATTTATTGATGTTATTTAGTTTTAGTGTTTTATCAGTTGAATCAAATTCTGAATTTATAAATGTGCTATTTAAAATATTAGTTCTTTTAAATAATCCACTTTCTATTTTACTGTTATTTATTGAAAATTTACTTATGGAATTATAGTTAGAATATTCAGCACCAACAATAGAAAAAGTACCAGGTGAAAAAGTTAAACCTTGTTCACTTTGTATGAATATTTCCCTATTGGTTAAATTGTTCTGAATAGATATTATATTATATCTACCATCTATTTTCTTTTCAGTAAAATTACTATCAAATAAACTAATTGAATTTAACCAAATTTTATCACCAACAAATAAATCTTCACCATATATAGGTATATTTGGATTCATTTGTGTTAAATTTAAATTTATAGATATTGTTGTCTGGCTTATATAACTTATGTATAAATTTGAAAATAATTTATTAATTTTATTATTAAAATAGTTAATATTATCACCACTTACCCAAGTAGAATTATTGAAGTAGCCTGATTTATAATCGGAATTTTTTATATCTATATTTGTAAATAATTTATTTACATTATCTCTATCAACTGGATATAAAACATATGATGGGACTGGTGTGAATAATACCAAACTTGGCGTTGGTGTACCACCACCAAGTGATATAACAGCAAGTGTTGTCATTTCATACCATCCAAATTCTGCACAATCTATATCAATTGATGAATAATTATAGATATTATCAGAAAAAATATTTATGTAAGTTGGTGATATTATATTTGTTGTCTTTTTAACAATTGATTTTACTTTATTATCATTTTTACTTTTAATTGAAACAATCAACTTATTTGATGATAATTCATAATCAAAATAATTATCAAAGATATATTTAGTTTCAAATGGTAGTAATATTCTTTCATCCTTTGTTAAAGAATTTAAATAATATTCCTTATTTATTTTTGTTAAATAAAAAGCATCACCAATATTAAATTTCGTAATATTAGAATCGTCAATATATAATTTTAATATACCCCTAATATCATTTAATGATGTTGTTGTGTTATATGACCATAAATCAGCAGCAATTACTTTAATAGAATCATTGTCTGAATATTTTGATTTATTAGAAACTGTATTAATAACTTGTGAATTTACAATAGATGAATTTACCAATAGTGAATTTACTAATTCACTATTGTTTATAGTTGAATTATCAGAATTTACACTATTTATATCACATAAATTATACTTACCACCTATTGTCATTTCGTAACTTTGTGTTAGCCCAAAATAAATATCAAGTGCTGAATATGATGATGATAAACCAACATTACAATTTTCAAAATTTCCATTTAATAGGTTTCCTTTATATAAATTAGAATCTAATATTATGTTATATCCAAAGCTTCTATTATTGGAAAAATCAATAGTTTGAACAGGAATAGATGTTGTTCCACTTAAAATTTTTAAATTTGAATAATAAGACTTATCACCTAAAATTGATTTAGAATTCATTGATCCATTAATCCAATTGGAATTTAAGAAAATACCTGAATTCCAAGTTGCTGAATTCCAAGTGTTTTTTCTAATATTTGTTCCAAAAATGCCATCATTGTGTTTTCCTTTAAATTTACCAAATCTAAAATTAATTTTAGATATTAATGCTGGTTTATATTTTATATCAATAGTCCAATTATTACTTACATATTTATATGTTGTTCTTTGTTTTAAATATGTGTTTGAATCTATATCTTCGCCTATTATATGAATATTATTATCAATAGTATAATTTGAATTATACACTTTCATATAATTTGAATAAAAAAGACTTGTTATATCTATCCATTGGGGTGTTATTGCAGAATCATTTCTTATATAAAACCCACTTGATAATACACCACTATTTAAATTGTGTGGTTGTGCAGAACTATTAAAAGCATCATCAACATAGATTATACTATCCGAAAATAATACTGCTGTAAATTGGGGTGATGTTGCTGTTAATTGGTATGTTTGTCCACTAAATTTGGAAATTGATCTTGTTGATGTTATACCACCAACAATTGTATTAACACTATTAGTTACACTAATAGGTTCTATATTAACCTTTATTGAATTTATATAATCAAATTCTCTTTGGTCTTGAATGTGATATACTTTTATTAAATTGTCTAAAACTGGTTCAATATAAGGTAATGTAGCAGAATATTCTATATCTAATATTATTCTACATCCATCTACACCTAATACTCTATATCCATCTGTATATTTTGTATATTTATTTTGTAAAATAAAATCATTAGAATCATAATTACCATTGACTATGAATATTCTGTCATTGATATTAAAATTTGTATTTAATTCACTATAAAATACAGTTTTTATAAATCCACCAATTTCTATTGGTTCAACATAATTTAATAGTTTAGAACTATAAAATTTATTTGATGTTGTTGTGTTTTGATATGTTGGATTATCTGTTAGTGGATTAATTGATGTTATTATAGGTGTTGCCATTTTAAAACTATTTAATCTTTTATTTATATATTAAATAGTTTAATCTTTTTATATCTTATTGAGTATATATTTTATGCATTCAATTAATCCATTTAATTGATCACATTTATATACAATTGCATTTGAATTATAGTTTTTATAATAGCTTAGATAAAACCAATAATCTTCATATTTTGTAATATAAATTTCAGATTTTTCACTTGAATTTTTTATTTCTTTTGTAAATAAAAAGCATTTAGTTAAATTATGTTCAAAGAAATTGAAATTAGCCATAATAGCCTTTATTTCATTTATTTCATTTTTGTTAAAATCTAAACTATTATATTTTTTATTAAAAATTTCTTTATCATGTTGTGATGATAATTCATAGTTTAAACTTTCATTAAATTTTTTTAAATATTTCATTAATTATATATTAAATAATATGGATACAAATTTACTAATTAAAGCTATACTTGATATAGAACAAGAAAGACCAGAAAATAAATATTATGTTGTTAATATGATTGATATTGTGTGTGTTAAAAATAGTATAATTGAATATCGTGTTAATATTGCTTCTAAAATGGATCCAAAATGGAATATTTGGTATAATTCTTTATATAAAATAAAAATAGATGATTTATTAGTTTATGTAAGGGATGAAAGAATTAATATGATTTTAGGGAACTAAAAAATAAACTTCTTTGTTTATTTGGTATTGAATGATAATAAAAACATAACAATATGACACTTTTAGAATTTAAAGAAGCGTTAGAATTATTAAAATATAATTTGGTTTGTGAAAATGGATTATATGGCTTTTGTCTACCAAATAAATTTGTTTATCATTGGTTTAAAACTTCATATAATGAAGATTATATGTTTTTTGATCATTCATATAGCCAAAACACAGGAAAATCCAAAAAATCCATTAGACAAGGTGTAAAAGTAATTAATTCACTTGAGAAAAAATTTAATAAATTAAAAAATAAAGTATGAGTAATTTCAAAGTTTCAAAAGAAAAAATAGAACTTTTTGTTCACCCAAATGCAGATGCATTACAAATAGGTAAGGTTGGATCTTATCAAGTAGTTGTACAAAAAGGTATGTATAATGATGGTGATGAAGTTATTTTCGCACCTGAAAAATCTATACTTAGTGGTGCTCTTAAAGGCGAATATGAAAAATATTTATCAGGTAAATCTAAGGATAGAGTAAAATCAATTAGATTGCGTGGTGAAATATCTTGTGGTATTATCATACCGCCACATCTTATTGATAATTTTGAATCTATTCAAGTTGGTGAAGATATTTCTGAAATGTTGGGTATTGTTAAATACGAACCACCTATTCCACAACAACTTTCAGGAAAGGTTAAAACATTTGATATGCCTTTTGTTGGTAGTCATGATTGTGAACACGCAAACATATATGTTAATGACTTAGTTGATGGTGAAAGAGTTATTATTTCTGAAAAGCTGCACGG
>ENA-OSIY01001051-OSIY01001051.1-marine-metagenome-genome-assembly--contig:-NODE-1051-length-15092-cov-5.233766_pt1 | contig 15092 bp, 21 predicted proteins | sample MGYA00237884_ERZ534233 | MGnify/ENA primary metagenome ERZ534233 (study PRJEB26412, sample SAMN06343840) | marine metagenome | isolation source: estuarine water | place: USA: Columbia River Estuary... | reverse complement strand
GTTCTACATCGGCGTCTAAATCGTCGTTAAATCCTATCTTTGCTTTACCGAGCCTGTTAACCACAACATCTTGTAGACCAACAAAGGCACCACCTACTACAAATAGTAACTCACTGGTGTCAATATCCACCTTCTCCGGGTTATGTTGCGGTTTGTTAGGAACCGGTACTATAGTACCTTCCATGAGCTTTAAAAGGCTCTGTTGTACACCTTCTCCAGATACATCTCTGCTTAAACTAACATAGTCATTACGCTTTGCTTTTTTGTCAATCTCGTCAACATATATAATACCGTGTTCTGTGCGTTCTTTGTTATAGTTTGATGCTTGGAATAATTTGTGTATTAGTACTTCTGCATCATCGCCTGCATATCCACTTTCAGTAATAACTGTTGCATCAGTTACAACCATTGGCACACCTAAGAATTCTGCAAGTGTTTGTGCCATTAATGTTTTGCCTGTTCCTGTAGGACCGCATAATAGTACATTGCTTTTTTGTAATTTTGTTTTTGTAGTTGTTGATATTCTTTTATAGTGATTGTATATTGCTACACTCAAAGTCTTTTTTGCATGGTCTTGACTGATTACATGTTTATCTAAATCATTATGTATTTCTCTAGGAGTAGGAACTTGATATTTTTTACCATAATTTTTATGTATGGCTTCAACCTTTTGTTCTTTAACTATGCCGTAACATAGCTCAACACAATCACTACATATGTGGGTACCATTTTCACCCGCTAGTAGTTTCTTTACTTGTGTTGTGTCTTTGTTACAAAAATTGCATATGGTGTTACTAGGATTCATTAAAATATTCTGGGCTCATCTGTAGTTTTATGTAGTTGTTAATATCATCTAGTGATCTTACAACTAAATTAGTGCCTGTAGCATTTATTAATTTTACAGTTTCTCTTCGCTTGTATTTATCGCTGTAAAATAACACTGTATTTTCTTCATCTTTTGACTTTAATAGTCCTGCCATAATATCTTCCCATGCACAAGTATCAACATCAATTACTATAAAATCGCATGTTTTAGAAACATTCCACATCCACGGCAATGTTCCCGAATTAGTTTTGTTATTTTGTACTAGAAAAACAATACTTGTTGCTATAAACTTTTCAAATAACTCTTTTACTGAAGAAATAAAGTCTGTATTGGTACTTGAAATAAGAATACTTATTCCATGTTCAGTCATATAAAGGTCTGGGGGTGTTACAGTGTAACTACTATTATCAATTTTCATTTATTTTTTCTTTTGTTGTTGTAATTGTTTTGACTTGTCGTTGAGGTCGTATTGTAATTGTTCAATAAGATATTTTCTTTTTCCATGTATATCAATTGTATATTCTTTACCTTTTGAATCCGTATGCACTACATCTTCTTCATGTATTTTATTTTGAACAACAGGTTTTTTGGGAGACTTGTTGTCTTTTTTATTACCCACAACATCTTTCTTAATGACGGTGACATTTTTGGTATCTTCATTAATTTTAGACTTTGTGGATTCTTCTTTTTGCTCATGTGTTCCTTTTGTTGATTTGTGTAATCCTATTCCAGATATTCCTGCAAGAACAAGTACAACTGCTAGCGGATCAAATACAAATACAAGTATTAGTATAACATATCTTACTGTTTCTTCCAAGACATTTCTGCCTGGTTCTTGTCCGTAAACTAATTCTGCAATATACTTAACTGGTCCAACTTCTGCTTCTAGTTTTCTGCTTTCGCCTTCTAGTGTATATTTTGTAGTATAAAGTTCTTCTAACTTGGCTTCAGAATCAACAATTAAATTACGCTGGGTATCAATTAATACTGTATTGTCTTGTTGTTGACCTTGTCCAAGTTGTGCTCTTAACCTAGTAATCAATGCATTAGAGTCTGCAATCTGTTGTTCTGCTAACATTCTAATTCTTTTAATTTCGGCTCTAGCATCTTTGATAACAGAATCATCAAATTCATCTCTAACTTTATTTAGCTGATATCCTGCCATGCCTTTTGCTTTATTATTATCTTCTTTAAATTTCTTTAATGCTTCTCTAGTATTCCAACCAAGTATACCATCTTGTCTAACACCTAATAGTCCTTGCATTTTTTCAATCTCACCATTGATTGAATACTGATCCATTAATGCTAGTTTTTCAATAATGTTAGCTAATTCTGTTTCAAACGGTGCTATAGCATTTGCTTTAGCCTCAGTTTCTGCAACTATAATTGCATTCTGTTCATCTATTGATGGTTGTACACCTGTATATGCATTTTCAATTCTTTGTTGCTCTATGCGTATTTTTTCTTGTATTCCATCATCTAAAGAAATATCAACTGCTTCAAGTTTAATAATCTTATCTTCTGACTTGGTAATAATTAATTTATTTCTTACTATGCTTTCTTCTATACGTTCAATTTGGGCAACGTTCTCACTAGCCGCACTAGTTTGTTCAATATGTGCTTTACTTAAAAATCCAAAAATACCCATGCTTGTAATAAACATAAGCATTATGACGGCTATAGTGAGATACGTTTTAATTAAAAATGGAGCTGATTTCCAGTTCAAGTGCAACCAGACAGCTGATGTCAATTTGCCTACTTCTAGCACAGACCCCATAATAATAATCGGTATAACGGCACTAGCAAAGATAGCCACAAGTCCAACAATACTGTAGTAGGCCGCCACAGCACTTATTGATAGTGCAACTAAAACTGTCCAATAACCGAATAACTTCATATTATTTCCCGATGTTATAACGAATTGCGAGACCTTCATCTACTAATAATTCGTTTATACAAACCTCGTTGTTGTCAACAACAACATAGATCTTTCCAAGTATACGACCATACTTTCCTCGTTTGTTAAGCATAGTTTCTACTTTAAATTCTTTTGTTAATAGGTCAATTAGACGCTGTTTAACATCTAAGCCTTTTTGCTTGATAGCGACATCAGTTGATCTACTATCAGGTGTATCAATACCAAACAACTTTAATCTCTGCCTAATGATAATATCAAAGCCTAAATCTATTTCGATGTCGATAGTGTCGCCATTTATTACTCTTACTAATGTTGCTTTATAGGTATACATATAAATTCCTTTGATATATAAAAACAGTTAATAATTGAACTGCTATATATTTATTGTTATTTAGGTGCCACTTAAATACTATGTTTTAGTATTCTTGGCTAGCCATGCCTTGGCGGCTCTCTTAGTGGGTGGATCGTTTAGAAACTGTTGTACTGCTTTGTATACATTATCAAAGTTTTCTTTTCGATCAGGGTCTTCTAACCCGCCACTATTGTCTACTACATGGAACTTTGCAGCTCCAAAGACTTGTTGGAATTTCATTATGTTTTGTTGAACTCGTTGCCACATCACCTTTACCATGTCTGCTGGTATTGTTCTAGCTCTTGCGGCATTACGTTCTTGTGCTACCTCTTCACTTGTGTTAACAAATAACATCATAGTATCGTAACCTAATTCACTTAATTGTCTTTTGGCTTGCGATACTTTAGATACATCCTTGCCTGTGCCATCAATTACTAAACCTAAGCGACCATCTAGATATAAGTCTTCTCTTGTTTTAGTAATTTCTTTAGCACGGTTACGGATTTCTTGCCCCTTGTTGCTTCCAACAACTTCAGGGTCACTTAAATCAATATTGTGTTTTTTAGCAAGATACTCATAAACATCATCACTATTAAGAGGTTTTAATCCACCACCAGTTAATAGTTTTTGTGCCACATAGCTTTTACCCGAGCCAGGACCACCGGCTAGGAATACTGCTTTAAATATGTGAGGATCGTTTGGACCTTCTAGTACTTGCTCTGTTTCTAATATATCATGTATCTTCATACTATTATTTATACAAATATAGTATTACAAATATATTATGTTTTTCGAACAACAACTTTATCAGCAAGACCAAAATCTACGGCTTCTTGTGCTGACATAAAATTATCACGCTCCATGGCCGCTTTAAGCTCTTCATAAGTTTTACCTTGTGAATTATGCTTTTCGTATGTGCGTGTAAGATTTTCTTTCATTTTAAGAATCTCGTCAACTTGAATTTGCATATCAGTTGCTTGTCCGCCTGCACCACCACTTGGTTGATGAATCATTGTGCGTGAGTTTGGCAATACTAAACGCTTGCCTGGTTCGCCTGCCATAGCAAGGAAACTACCCATGCTACATGCTTGGCCCATTACAATTGTACTTACTGGAGATTTAATAAATTGCATTGTATCATATATGCCTAAGCCTGCAGTTACTACACCACCTGGACTATTAATATAAAAATTAATATCCTCTGCACTATTTTGTGATTCTAAAAATAGCATCTGTGCAACTACTAGGTTTGCAGTATGGTCATTAACTTCGCCGTTAAGCATTACAATACGATCTTTTAGCAAACGACTATAAATGTCATATGCACGTTCGCCTCTGCCTGTACTTTCAATTACTGTTGGTATTATCATTTTATCTCCTGTGTGTTAATCTTTATATCTTACTTGTAAATCCATAATTATACTATACCTATCTCCTAGGTCTTCTTGTGGATTGTGTTGCATTCCATGATATGTTGGCATCCATCCGCTTTGTTCCGAATCTTCACCATGCATCCATAACATTTTATTATCTGCTAATTCTGTAATCATGTCTCGTTCTTTTGTCTTAGTATTTTCTGCCCAAAACTCTGAATAGTTTTCACCCAAGTGTAAACCGCCCAATGTTTCATCGCAATGATGTTGGCCAAATCGTTTAGAATTATGTTTTCTATGTTCTGTACGATTTTTTTCTGTAGCACTAGGAGTATTATACTTGATAATCATCAATTTGTAAAGAATTAAATCTTCCCATAAATGTGATTGATCTGAATAGTTTTCATATAAGTAATGCTCTGCTACTGATTTAAAATCTTTATGCATTTCTATAAAATAACTAAATTCTTCTGGTGCAGGAGAAGTAAGTTCTTCTTCAGTCCATTGATAAAAATACACTTTACTTCTTTGTACAGTTTCATCAGATTTAATATTATCATTATTCCATTCAAATGACTCTGGTCCTGCTATGAAATCTTCATCCCATCCAATAGCATTTCCTGAATGCAGATTTGAATAAATTTTATTAGGGATAACATCGTCACCCCATTCTTCAAGCTCATGTCTAGTATTATGTTTTTTAAAAAAATCTAAATCTACTGTATCATGTAGTCTCTTAGACATTTCCCATCGGTCTGCATATTTTGTAGACAACAATGTAGAATCAGCAAGTGGCCATGTACCTGCTTGCTGATGATCTTGTAATTCTTTGTATGTGAATAATTTATGTGCTGGTGTTGTTTCCATTTGGTACCTTCTGTATTTCTTGTATACCAGTTGCCTTGTCTTCGACTATTTTGATATAGCCTCCATTTTCAAGTAATTGTAAAGTAGATTCCATACCTTCATTAACACCCTGTTTGTATCCAGTTCGTTGACTAAAGTATGCACAGGCCATTGTAAAAAGGCCTAGTATAATCATTAAATCTAATCCTATCATAATACTATTTACCTCCGTTAACTACACCAAGTGCTATGGGATATAAAGGATGTAAATGTACTTTATCCATAACATTAATAAGGTGTGCTTTTTCTTTTAAAAACACTTTAGCAAAACTTGGATCGTTTGCTTCAATGTCATCACTGTTGTCTATGAGATCAGCAAGTTTAACAATTTGTGCTTCTCTACTTGCTTGGCTCAAACGCTCTGCATCAATTGCCTTACGCTTTGCACGGTTTCCATCTTCTGGCTTGCTAACATCAGTGAGTTCAACAACCAACTTGTGGATCTTCCAACCAAACTCTTCGGCAATCATTTCACTGGTTACATATGTATCTTCCAACACATCATGTAACAATGCGGCCGCTATCATTTCTTCTGTGCCTTCGTAATCAGCAACCATTTTAGATACTCTGCGTGGGTGAACTATATAGTCCACTCCACTGTATTTGCGTTTTTGTCCAATTGCTGCGTGAGCCACACTAGCGAACAAATCTGCTTTTTGAATAACATCCATATTCATTTCCTTATTTCAAGTAATGTGGACCTGTCCACGCAACACTAAAGTCTTCAAAAATGTTACCACGAGCGGCATTTGTTGCTGGGGCATTCCAACCTGCAGCTTTAAGGATATCACCTTTTTTAAACTTAGGTCCATCTTCTTTAACAATGAAACCCCATACGCCATTATCGCGTATAATCTTAATATACTTTTTACCTTCTTTGATAGTAAAACTATTTTCAAAGTTAGCAAGTGTTTTACCAAAGTAACTATCTGGATCTGGTGTTCCACGATCACCTGCTGTAGCGAACTTTGTATAATCTACTTTACACTTTTGGATCAATGTTTGGATTTCGTTTTGCATTTTTAACTCCTGTTTTTTATTAACTATACTTATAGTATACGGCAAGATGTCTTACTTGTCAACCTTTTTAATCAAAAAAGTTACCTAAAACCCAAACAAACTTTGTGTCGCTTACTTGTTTCCACATTCCGTCTTTCCAATTTGACCACAATATAGCCTTGTTTGCATCTTCCATAACATCAAGTCCGTTTTCTGCTTTTGCAGTAAATATTTCACCTAAATGATTTTCAAATGTAAATGTTTTCATAATGTAGTCCTTTTTTTATTTAATATACTACTATTATACAACAAGATGTCTTGGTTGTCAACCAGAAAACACAAGAAAGAATCCTGCGTTTCCAATGACTTAGAAATTAATTTAAATTAATCTTGTCTTGTTCCGTGGCCGTAATCAATAATTACTGGAAACCTAGGAATACCGTCTGGTGTTAAATCGAAGTATCTGCAAGTAGCCCAATTTGGCATTCCTTTAGCAGTGTTTAACATCTCCCACAATTCTTTTAATTGTGCTTGTTGTCCACGAACACCTGATCCAAAATCTTTACCTTCTTTGTCACGCAAGATGAATCGTTTAGCATATCCACTCCAATTACCTTTACCTTCTAGTACTTGGATAACCTCAAATTCTTCAGTTTTAAACTCTTTACGCTTTAGAAGATTTTTGCTACGCTTGTTGTCATATGTTGCATCATTACGCACCATTTGACCTTCATAGCCTTGTTCCATATATTCACTATACAATGCATCTAGTTGATCTTGTGATTCACAGTAATCAGTTTTTACAATTTTTACATAATCGTTGTTTGTCCAATATGCTTGTTTAACACGATTAGTAAACTTCATATCTGTTGCTGATTTATCATACATATCATAAACATGATATTCAACTAGTGTTTTTGCTTCAGCCATATCTTCTGGTGTGCTTTTTAACTTACGAACCAAACTTGTAATTTTATTAAAGTTTGCTTTTAGTTCATGATTGTAAAGTTCACCATCTAAAATGTGATGTGGATTTTGTTCCATATAACCTTTTAGTGATTCCCAAATATGAGGACAACTCGTAATAGGCTTACCAGCTCGTGTCCACATACCTCTACTATCAACCACACAACGGATTCCATCTAGTTTAGGTTGACTCCAACCTTCACTTTGTGGACGCTTAGTGTAATCGTGTGCAAGCATTGGCTTGAATCGCTCATAAGAGTCAACATCTTTTGTGTTTTCAAAATACTCTTTTTCGATGCGTTTATCCCATAATGCCTGGGCTTCAGCTTTTGCTTGACTTAAACTTGTAGTTTCATTTACTTTACCAACATTTTTTGGAGTACTCATATTCCAATCGCTAGTGACTTTTTGCCCATCAACTAGACCACTAATTGTTCTTGTGCCTGCACTTGAATGCCTATCACTTCCAGCAATATCAGTTTCAGCATATTCAACTTCCCACATACGAATCTTGCCAGTTGTATCACGCTTAAAAAGAGTTGGTAATTTAATTAAGTTTTTCATTTGTACTCCTAGTTAGTTTTCTTAAAAGTGTTCCGGCAGTTGTCATCCAAAAATTATATGCCCAACTGTCTTTGGGATTTTGTTTTGCAGTACGAACACAATTATCAATTCTGTGTTCGTACAATTCTATGGTTGCTTGATCCAACTTAGTCTAACCTCGAACCAGCGTATGCTTTAAAGCCGTACCTTGTAAATACATCTGCTGCCGCCATTGCGCCAACTTCTTTAACATCAACATTTTGCACATTAACACCTGAAGGGTTGTAAATTTGAAATGCTTTAGTGTAGTCTTGTTTAACACCAGCTTGTTTCATAGCACGACCTAATTTAGTATTACCTTTAATACCGTGAATGTTAACCCATGCAAACCCACAAGGATAATTGTCTTTACCATCTAGTTTTTCCATAAAGTAATCACTAGCGGCCTCATATGCTGCCTTCTTAGCTTGAGCAACAATTGTTTTAAGTTCATTTACATCATATTCTAAATTCATATTATTCTCCAGTAGTTAATTTTTTAGTGTTTATACTTATATTATACGGCAAGATGTCTTACTTGTCAACCTTTTTTTAAAATAAACTTTCGTATGCATTCTCATTAATATAAGATGCTGTTTCGTCTAATTCGCTGAACGCTTCTAGTTCAACTTCAGTTAGTGGCGTACCATCTAACTTTTCTGCACTTTCTACATATGCATCACAGAAATCTGGGTAGTCGTTCAAATCAACGCCACCAAGTTCTATATTTGTTACTTCATTAAATTTTATTATTGTTTTCATATTATTCTCCTATTAAAGTCCTACAAATGCGTTATAAACATATGGCTTGTTCCACTTACCAACATTAATGTTAGTATAATGCGAACGATGGAAGTAATCAGTCATTGCATCATCATTGTTAAAGTAATCTGGACCTTTCATAGCATCTACTAGTTCTACTAAAAAGTCTGCTCCATCACCGTATGTTTCTGGGTAGTATTCATTAACTTGAATATAACCATCGCTTTCTACAAATGGCACACCTCGTTGACGACAAGTTTCCATATTATTTTTATTCTGTTCACCAATAAAGTCAATAGCACCTTCTTTGATGTTTACACAAAGTGTTGAATGATTGTTAACGCTAATTGATGCTTTAACACGGTGCTTCTTTAGTACTGCCTTAATAGCTGGTGTAAGTGCTTTTTTCATTTCTTGTGATACATATGCCATATTGTTCATTCCTTTATTGTTTATATACTTATAGTATACAGTAAGATGTCTTGGTTGTCAACCTTTTTAGTCAAGAAAAAACCCTTGCTGTACAAGGGTTTATAAGTTTTTTTAATTATTTTACTGTTGCCAGGGGAAAATATTGTATTTTTCTAGTATTTCTGGGGTTTCTATGTCATCTACCCAAATAGGTGCCGGTGGTAGCCTATGCTGTGCATCAATATAGGTAATCATTACTTTTTTACCTAAATTAGCCGCTTTTAGCTTGTTTATTAGGCTATTTTGCATAGATATTCTGCTTTTTAGGTTATAATAGAATGCTGTAGGTTGATAGTGATATATGTTACTTAGATGTATATAAACATTGCCTACGTTGTTTTTTACGCTTTCTACAAGTTTATCGTTTTCTGTATTATTAAAAAAATCGTGTTTTCTATAATTATAGTTAATATATGGTAATGTATTATTAAACCAAGTCTCAAATCCATCTTGTTGATTGACTAATTCTTGCATACGGTGTTTATGAGCTCCACCTCTTGTTATAAATGTAAGACCATCAACAGAAGTTGAGTCTAGTAGCATATTAGCAAAAGTTATGCAATCTATACCGTCCCATTCATTAACCCAACGCTTTGCATTTACTAGTGCAATATTACTTAAATCTACTACATCAACTGTAGCACCATTTGTCATATTTAATGCCCACGGATAAAGTATTGGATTAAGCCCACCTGAACTAGTTATTAACTTAGTAAATTTTTGCCCTGGTGTTGGTTTGTACATAAACCGTTCTGTGTTAGCTACAAAGCTCACTTGTAAGTTTAGTATATCTGTTAGTTCAGACATGTTATCTGCATTAGTTGTATTAAAGTCTATAATATCATCTGCATAGTCGCTTGCATATATTATTGTATTGCTTTCATTTGCTACGTTTGTTATAAATCCTGCTAAGTCGCGAAACACTATACCTTGTTTAATAACTAGCATTTGTTTATAATCGTGTGATTGTTCTTGCAGACTTTCTACACTGTATCCAATGTATTGCTTTATACCAAATATGTCAAATGAAACATAACCATACTCTGCAATGTTTTGTGAAAAACCATTAATAAATGCATTAGAGTTTTCTTGTAAAAGCCAACCTATACATATCTGATTGTTTTCTTTTTTAAAATTATGTAAAGAATCACGCATGGTTAATCCCAATGCATTTTGTTGTTCTTTTGATGATAGTAGTTTTCTTTAATTCTATTCATTTCGTCTGATGAAATTCTAAAACTAAATCTGTTAAAATTAATGCACACCATATCTGCTGGAATACATTCTGGGCGTGGACCAAATTTACTATGATACCACCAAATCTTTCCATTATCGTGCATCTCAATTCCTTGCACACCATCGTCTATATTATAGTTTTCTAATATGTGTTCAAATGCCTCTTGTGTAATATCTCGGTTAGTAACTACATAGTCAGATATCTTGAATGATACCTTTACTAGTTGTTCATCCTTAAACAAATAAATTTTTATAGGATCATTAAACAGTACTACATTGTTATTATCTTTTATTGTAGGCATCTGTTAGTTCCTTTGCTAGTTCTTTGTTTAATTCTTGGTGACCTTGAAAGTCTTCATAATACTGATGTATCCAATTTTGGTCTGGTTTATCAATACCAACAGTATCCCATAAGGTATCTAATCCGCTAAGAGTTGACCATTGGCTTTGATCTAAAACAATATCTCCTTCGACATCGATGATATTATTATTAAGTTTTTTCTTCAATATAAATTCGGGTCAAAGGAGTCGCTAATATTTTTCTAATTTCATCAGGTAATTTTTTAGACCTATCAACAGCTAACTGTTTGTCTATATAATATAAAGCAACCAAAGCTTTACCCAATACTGAATAAGACCTACTTTCCAATGCTTTTATAAAAATTGATTTTAATTTTGGATCTGTTAATTTCCCCAAAGTTTCTAGAGCAACAGCTTGTACCAGTGTTTTCTCATCAGTACTTGCTATTTCCTTAATTTTTTGAATGGTATTTTTTTTAGAAAACTTATTGATCAAATCTATCTTTTCTAGCGCAAGAATTCTAATTTTATATGAAGGATCATTCATTGCATTTGACACTGCATTAAATACCTTTTTTTCATTTTGCTTATTAGATATCGCTATGAGTGCCTCTCTCCTATGGGAGTAATTTTGAGCATTCTTAAGTTGAAATATATAATCACTTAAAACTTTATTCTCATTGATCTCACACAGTAAAACACCATCAGCATTTACCTGAATTAAAGTAGGTAGTTTTGAATACGCAAATGTAAAAGAAGCATCTTTCCCTTTGACAAAAACGTTGTGTCTTATTCTTTTTCCTTCTTCAAAAATATCAATAGCGATCGGAAAAGCAAACGCATTAGAATTTAATTGTAATAAATTTACAGTGACCTTTCTTTGAATAGTATTGTAATCATAGGAAACATCTATTTTTGGGTGACCAGAACCATAATACCACTGATTAAAAAACCAATTCAAGTCTTTACCTGTAATTTTCTCAAAAATCAATCGTAATTGATGCACTTCCGCAGAACCATATTGATATGTGGTTAAATACTCTTTTAACCCTTCAAAAAAAGCACTATCTCCCAAATAGTTTCGCAACATATGCAAAATAGTTCCTCCTTTATTATAGCTTACAGCATCAAACATATCTTCTTTATCATCGTAGGTAAACCGAACCAAATGCTTGTGCTCATTTTGGCCATTTAAATACGCTTGGTTTGCCTCAAATAAATGCATATTCGCATCTAATTGTCCATATTTATACTCCCTCCATAAGTACTCACTATAATTGGCAAAAGATTCGTTTAAAGTGAGGTTAGACCAACTTTCTGAGGTAACTAAATTACCAAACCAATGATGAAATAGCTCATGTGCAATTGTGTTTTCTTGGATATTTTCATCAATTAATTGACCTGGAGTTTGATAGGCCTGTTCACCATGAATTACAGCCGTTGTATTCTCCATTGCTCCTGAAACATAATCTCTTACTACAATTTGAGAATATTTATCCCAAGGATATTTGTAGTTGAGCTTATTGGAAAAGAACTCCAGCATTTCAGGCGTATTGCCAAAAATAGCCCGCGCATAAGGTTGGTATTTATGCTCTACATAATAATCAACATCAATATTTTTCCATTTGTCTTTGACCACGGCAAAATCACCCACAGCCATCATGGCAAGGTAAGGTGAATGAGGTTGTTCTTGTTTCCAATAATCAGTGCGTGTTCCGTCTTGGTTTTGGGTAGCATAAATCAGAGTACCATTTGACAAGGTCAGGTATTTCTTATCTACAGTAATGTAGATCTCTTGTGTTGCTTTTTCGTTTGGTGAATCAATGGTTGGAAACCAACAAGAACTGGCTTCTGTTTCTCCCTGTGTCCAAATCTGTTTTGGTTTTTCTGGATCTTTTCCGTCAGCATTGATAAAATACAAACCTTTGTCATTGCTGATGGCTTCACTCCCACCTTTTGGTAAATCATTTGGTTTGGCAACATACACTATTTTAACCTCGAATTATTCTTCCTTGGTATAGGTTTTATCAAGTGTGATGACAATTTTTTTCTTGTCATAATTGAATTGCAATGGTGAGGACTGACCATTTTTCAACAATTCAATACTTATAATGTCAAATCCTTTGGCATCTAATACAAGCGTATTTTGTGGGTAAAAATAGGGTTTAAAACTCAATGTGGCGATGCCATTCATTTGCTGTGTATTCCAATCAAATTTAACTTCTAATTTGGTATGCAGCAAATCAACGTTGAGGGTTCGTGATGGATTGTAAGCAAACTTTTTTGCGGCCCAAATTGGGGCATCTATTTTAGCCTTATTTCCGTTATTACCTTGTTCAAGTTCAGGGCTTGCAATGATTACAGAAGAATCTGATTTTGATTTTAAAAATCGTTGGCACGATAAGCTGAAGCCAATCAGAAATAGTATTGAAAGTTTGATGAATATTTTCCTTGTCATAAGTAACCTAATTTAAGCGAAAACGTCTGATAATTGAATAAAATAGCTTATTCTATTTCAACATTGAAATTTAATAAATTATTTTAACATAAAATGTTATTTATTAAAGGATAAATTCTTAATTGACTAATAATTGAGTAATGTTAAAATTTACCATTTAATTCTAAAAACATGTTAAAAATAAAGGTAAATCAATCAAGCGACTATGTGATTGAAAAAGATGGTAACCAAATCCTTATCAATGGTATTGTGGAAATTTTTGACAGTATACTTTTGGCAGATGGACGATTCCACATCCTTAAAGACAACATTTCTTATACGGTAGAAGTTTTGGAAATCAACAAACCGCTGAAGGAATTGCTGTTGAAAATCAATGGCGTTGAATACCAGGTAACAGGCAAAGACAAGTTCGATTTGTTGATGGAGCAAATGGGTATATCAACCTCTACTGCCTCAAAACACGAACAGTTAAAAGCACCGATGCCCGGAAAAGTATTGGAAATTAAAGTCAGTGTTGGACAGGAAGTGAAACAAGGAGAACCGCTACTTATTTTGGAAGCCATGAAAATGGAAAATGTATTGAAAGCGTCTCACGATGTAACCGTTGCTGAAATCAACATCAAACAAGGAGATACAGTGGACAAAGGTCAGGTACTATTGGCATTTGGGTAGTTGCTATTACACCTCATAATCAAAAAAATATCCTTTAAAGTATAAAAAAACAATGGCCACTTTCATCGACATCCTTCGCAATCCATTCCAATTAAAATTATTTTTCATCACCAAATTGCCGATGGCATTATTGGCTGGATTACGCATCGAAGCTATCGACCAATCAACAGCAACCATCAGTTTAAAGTATGGCTATTTAACCAAAAACCCTTTCAAATCTTTGTATTTCGCCTGTTTGGCCATGGCAGCAGAATTGGCCTCGGGAGTACTGGTATGGAGTGGCGTTGCCGATTCGAAGAAAAACATATCCATGTTGGTAACCGGAATGGAAGCTGAATTTACCAAAAAAGCAATAGGGAAAGTGGCATTTTGTTGTGAAGATGGAATTGCCATCAGGGAAAAAATTCAAGAAACCATTGATACCAAAGCAGGTGTAACGCTCCAAACAAAAAGTACAGGAAAAGATGCGCAGGGAGACATTGTGGCCATTTTCAAAATCACCTGGTCAATGAAAGTAAAAGGATAAATACCCAATGGTTTCATGTATATAAATCAATCGAATAGGTAGGATAATTATTCCAAAAGAAGATACAGTTTAAACCTACATTGGCAATCAATTGAATCAATTACTTGAATGCGTTTCCCCTTACTCTATCTTCTTATAATTTCTTCATATTGTGATAAAATACTATCTTGTCATAAATATCTTGATTATGAAACAGGCATTTACAATTGCGCTTATATTCTTGTTGTTCAGTTGCAAACAAAATTCATCTACTGAATCAAAGCAAATTACTGAAGTCAAAGGTACTGTAATCGCACCTTTACAAACTGAAAAAGTTGTTAAACAGGAATCTGGAAGTGATTTTTCAAAATCGTATGAAGAGCAAACCATCAGTACCACCAATTCAGATTCGGCTACGACTATCATGATGAGAAGTAAAAGCACCGTCAAAATTTGGAAAAAAACTTTTGTCTATGCCGATGACAACAAACCTGTGACCGAAGATGTGGTAATCAAATACCGTGAAATAAAACAAGCCACTGATGCCATAGGAAGTAGTATTTCCATGATATATGACAGTGCTGGCGTGAAACAAAATTTTGAAAGTGCGGGAATGTTTGAGTTTTATGCCTATACCAAATCGAGTGGAAGGATTGTGAAAATAGCGAAAGGCAAATCGATAGAAGTAAATTATGCAACCGATGCCAAAGACGATGATTATAACCTTTATAAATACCAAACAGGTGCCGAAAACTGGACTTACCTT
>ENA-OSIY01001048-OSIY01001048.1-marine-metagenome-genome-assembly--contig:-NODE-1048-length-15111-cov-21.124651_pt1 | contig 15111 bp, 18 predicted proteins | sample MGYA00237884_ERZ534233 | MGnify/ENA primary metagenome ERZ534233 (study PRJEB26412, sample SAMN06343840) | marine metagenome | isolation source: estuarine water | place: USA: Columbia River Estuary... | reverse complement strand
TTGGCAAGCCTTCTATCCAAACGACAACAGCATGAACCGTGTGCCATCTATTGCAGGGTCATACTTTGACTTTGGTGGTGAGCCAACATCAGGCAGTCAAGCAGTTACACAAGCACCATCACAAAGACGATTCGGCATATGATCCGACTTGCGACAAGATACGACATTCCAAGATTGCTAGAGTTTGTAGAGGCTTACTCAAAAGAGTACCCTGTAGACGTTCTAGGCGACACAACAAAACATTCACCAAAGCATGTTGAACAATTGTTGTTTTCCGTCATCAATGGTCGCGGGTTTATCTTGATTGATAAGCACATGACCGGAACATTAATTGCGATTAAGCAAAACAACATTTGGTGTCCTGACGTTGTTGAATTGCATGAGTTGTTGTGGTGGGTAGACCATGAACACAGAAACAATCTTGTTGGTGGAAAACTTTGGATTGAATACGACAAGATAGCCAGTAAACTGCTTAATGATGGTGCTATACATTGCGCCTACACATCAGTTTCAGCAAATGGCCCATTGATAAATTACACAAAGCGTGGATACAAAGCTGTCGGCGCTAGTTTCGTGAAGGAATAGTTATGGTTGGGTCAATCATTGTTGCATCGCTAGCTGCTGCTGGTGGAACTTTTGTAACGGCTGCTGGTGTTTTGACTGCTTATGGAGCAGCGGCTGCTTTTGCAATTAACTTTGCTGTGTCTTCATTGCTGTCTCGCGCCTTTGCGCCTGATGCAAGCGGCAATCAAGCAGTAGATAACGGTGTGCGTCAGCAAGTTCCACCATCGTCAACAAACAGCATTCCGGTGGTGTACGGTGATGCGTACATGGGTGGTTCGTTTGTTGATGCGGCTCTTAGCACTGATGCTAAGACGATGTACTACGTTCTTGCGATTTCGCACATTAGCCCTAACGGTCAATTTTCTTTTGATTTATCAGATATGTATTGGGGTGATCGCAAGATTACTCTTGATGGCACAGATCAAACCAAGGTCGTTAGCTTGACTGACAGCGCAGGTAACGTAGACACCAAGGTTAGTGGCAACTTGTTTATAGCGTTATACAAGTCAACAGAGGCTGGTGTTATAACTTCTGCCAATGGCGCATCTGCTCCATCAACTTACATGGGTGGCTCTGACTTGCCATCTGAGTTGCGGTGGTCGGCAACTAACCGTCAAATGAATGGTCTTGCTTTTGCGATTGTAAAAATGAATTACAACCGTGATGCAGAAACTACAAGTATGCAGACGCTTACTTATTCTGTAAGCCATTACCTTAACAGTACTGGTGCAGCAAAGCCGGGTGACGTTTGGTATGACTACATTACAAACGAAAAGTATGGCGGCGCTATGCCAGCAGACTTGGTAGATTCTGCATCTGCCACAGCATTAAACACCTACTCTGATGGCGTAATACCTTACACAGATACAACAGGCGCACAAACACAACCTCGTTACCGCATTAACGGTGTGCTTGATACAGGGCAATCATGTCTGAACAACATCAACTCAATAATGATTGTGTGCGATTCTTGGAATCAATACAACGCAGCGCAAGGCAAATGGAGCATTGTCATTAACAAGGATACGTCAACAGCATATGCGTTTGATGACGATTCAATTGTTGGTGAAATTAGAGTCAGTGCTTACGACATTACAAGCAGCGTCAACCAGATTGAAGCCGAATTTCCTAGCGGCGACAACCGTGACCAATCTGATTTTGTCTATATTGAAACTCCAGCAGGTCTGCTGTATCCGAACGAACCAATTAACAAGCAGTCGGTTCAGTTTGCGATGACCAACGATTCGGTTCAGGCTCAGTACCTTGCAACACGAATCCTTGAGCAAGCCCGTGAAGACCTGATTGTCAGTTTCAGCACAGCGTATGTCGGCATTCAGGTTGACGCTGGTGATGTGGTGACTGTGACCAACTCATCTTATGGATGGTCTAACAAGCCATTCAGGGTGATGCGTGTGTCTGAAGTGTCGCTTCCTGATGGTAACCTTGGCGCATCTTTTGAGTTGAACGAATACAACTCGCAAGTGTATGACGATCAAGACATTACAAAGTACATTCCAGCCCCTAACTCAGACCTGCCTGACCCATCCTACTTTGGCCCTGTTCCAGCGCCTACAGTGACCTCTAGCTTTCCTAATGCTGCTGTTCCTAGCTTTAACGTGCAGCCATTTATGACTTCCGCTAGTTTTGCAACATATGCCGAAATTTGGTATTCCGCATTTGCAAGCCCAACCGCAACGCAACGATTGCTTGGCGGGACTACATCACTGCCTAGCAACGGTGTTCCTTATACTGCTAGTCAAACATTACCATTACCAACAGTCAACCTGCAAATCCCTGCTGGTAATTGGTATCTGTTTTCTCGCTTGGTTAATCCAATTGCCAACAGCGAATATTCACCAGCAAGCACTGTATTTGTTTGGAAGCCAACAACATTTCAATACACAGACAGATACATTGCTGTTGCCTATGCGGATAATGCAACAGGCACATCTGGCTTTAGCTTTAGCCCTCGAAACAAAGCATATTACGGTTTGTACAACAACGTGACTGCAAACGGCGGCACAGACCCAACACTTTATGAGTGGTACTTGTCACCCGTAAATTTTGGAACATCTGCTGATAATTATTTGCTGTATGCGAACCGTAGCAACAGGAAATTTAGCTTTGCAGTAGGTAATGCTGGATACGTTAACCTTGGCGGCTCTTTTGTTCCAAGCGAAACATCTGTTTATGATTCAACAGTTTGGTCAGGACTGATTGACCCGTCTGGTGGAGTTCAAAGTTTTATTGACTTAGACCAATCAACTGGTCAAGTTATTATTAATGGATTTTCTGGCAAACAACAAAACGATGGGTTTTTGTCTATTACCAATAACAAAAGTGGACAAATGCAAGTTAACTTGCAATCGTTCTTAAATTTTGGTACGGGCATTTATACAAAATCATTTACTGCTGCTACATTGACTGTAGACGTTTATGGGCGTGTCGTTGGCTTTCTTGAGCAAGATGAATTCTTCTATACAGAAACTGTATATACAGCTACTTCTGCACAGACTACGTTTAGCAATACGCATACTGTTGGTTGGATTCTTGTGTTTAGAAATGGTGTTTTGCTTGATACAAGCGAATACTCTGAAACATCAACTACTGTTGTTATGACAACATCTTGCGCTGCTGGTGAAGTTATCGTTGTATTTTATATGCGTGGGGTTAGCACTGCTGCATCGTATGTTCAAACCAACATGACAATTGCGTCTAGTACAAGCAACACAATCATATATAACAATGCTCCTTGGCAAATCATAAATGTTGGAGACAACCTGACTTTTACAGATACAGGAACACCAACGCAATATGCTGTTCAAAGCATAAACACCACAACCAAAGTGATTACGTTTACCACCACCATTGCTGGTGCAACTGCTGGCAATCAAGTGTTTATTGCACGGGCGGCTGGTTCTAGCTATGCTCCGTTTAGTCGATATAGCGAAAACCTAACCGCTGCCACAACATACACGCCAACAACATGGGCAATCCAAAACGGCGCTGAATCAATTTATGTAAACGGTCTTCAGATCAATGAGATTGACTACAACATTACCGGGTTGGCAATTGATGGATTCCCTGCGCCATTGACAGGAAACATGACTGTTATTTTGTTTGCGCCAAACAACTTGAACGTGCCAGCGTCAAACGTGGTTAACGTCACTGCATACTCAACAGCAGGTCAAACAACATATCCGTTTACAAGCAATCCGTTGTCATTGGAAATCTATGCCAATGGTGCTTTACTTGCACAAGGTGCGTCATATGATTACACTGCGAGTTCGGCAAATTACATTTTGACCACAGCATTCAACAACAATTTAACCCTTCTAAATCAACAAACTTTTGCCCGAGATGGCGCAGCATAAGGACATCACATGACCCAATCCTTTAACCTATCGCAACTTGCGAACAACCTCAACACAGCAGGTCAACTAGACGCTACTGACGGTCTTGTAAACGCTGTACCTGTAGCCAACGGAGGCACGGGAGCGTCTACTGAAGCTGCGGCAAGAACAAACCTTAACGTGCCGACAAGAACTGGCAACGATGCTTCTGGTACATGGGGCATCAACATTTCTGGTAACGCAGCTACGGCAACAAACGCAACCAATGCAACCAATGCAACTACTGCGGCAAACGGCGGTGTTACTAGCGTTAATAGTGCCACAGGCGCAGTAAGCCTACCTGTTGGAAATTTCCAGCAATTGTTTTTGGCAAGTGGAACATTTACTGTGCCAGTAGGGGTGACTGCCGTGTATGCAACTGTTATTGGTGGCGGTGGCGGTGGGCAAGGTGGCGCAGCAGATGCTGGCGCTCAAGTTGGTGGAAATTCGTTAGTTCAAGAAGTGTTAGTTGTAGGTTTAACTCCCGGCGCAAGTATTGCAGTAACTGTTGGTTCTGGCGGCAACGGCGGTAATGGTAGTTCTTCTAGTACACCCGTTTCTGGAGCAACCGGAGGCACATCATCGTTTGGTGGTTTTGTATCTGCAACTGGTGGTCGTGGCGGTGGCACGGGTGCAACTGCAACTGTTACAACTTCTTTTATACGAGAAACTGCGGGGTTTGGTGGAAATTTTGGCGCTGCTGGTACATCTTATGATTCTGGTTCTAATGTTTATTTTGGTGGCGGCGGTGGTGGCGCTGGTTGGGCTAGTGGCGGCGGCGGTGGTGCGGCGTACATTATTGTTAATTCTGGCGGCGTTGGTGGTGCTGCTTTTAACGGCAGCGCAGGTAGTAATGGAAGCAATAGTGTTGGCGCTTCATCAGGTGCAGGTGGGGCTGGTGGCAGTAATCCTAGCGGCGCTTCAGGAGGCTCTGGCGGCAGCGGAGGTACTGCTGGTGGTGGTGGAGGCGGCGGTGGTGCTGGTGTTGTCTTGTTGCGCTGGTAATAAATAGTGAGATAATCTCAACAAGACATGACAAGACCCGTAGCCCTGTGAGTACATAGGGAGCGTCAAACCTGAGTACAGGAAACTATCATGGCCCATGTTTATTGGCTGCACTTGCCAGAACACAAAGACTTTTTGACGGAAGGCTACATTGGTGCGGCATCCGACATTACTGCACGCTTACGCAATCACAAGCATCGGTTTAAAGCCATCTGGCACAACATAGTTGTTGATCTTTTAGTCGAAGCCACAATTGACTATTGCTTTGAACTGGAAGCAAAACTTCGTTCAAAACGCAATATTGGATGGAACATTGCTGCTGGCGGTTATGCCAACAATGTAATGTACGGCCAAGAAAATCCCAACTTTGGAAAGTTTGGTGTTGATGCTTCTCGTTACGTTGGGACTTATGTAACACCATTGGGAACATTTGATACTGCAACACAAGCAGCTAAAGCTCATAGCGTTTTTGCAAGTACCATTAGACGCAAATGTTCTGGTCGTGAAGTCAATGGCAAATTTCTGCCGCCACAAAGCGGTTGGAGTTTTATTCGGAAGGCAGGGTAAAATCATCGCGCTCTTTTCTAAAAACGTAATCAGCCAAATTTCTGGCTTTGACAATCCCCTAATCACGGGTGAACTCGTCTACAACCAGCGTTGGTACTGGAACTTAACACTTCTAGACATTGACAATCAGCCAATCAATCTGTCAACAGCCACCATCACGGCTGACATTGTTCGTAGGCAGGTATCCAACTTGATTGACACCCGCAACGGGCTGTCCTTTGATGTTGCGAATTATTCGCCGCCACCATCAGCAATCAATTTGACCATCAGCAACAAAGTTAACGCTGCTGGCTCTTTCACGTTGGTCATTGACGACACGGTGTGGAACTTGATTAATTCAGACCCGCAACTAAACATTGACGCACAAAACCCTGTTTGTTTTACAGGAAAAATCAAAATCGCATTTGCTGCAAACAGTCCTACACCTGCTGAAGACAACATCATTTTCTTGATGTTCTTGGTACGTTCGGACGGTGTTGTTGTTGTTTAAGGGGAAAAAAATGGCTGTCTCTAAAGTTGTTGTTGTTGATGGTAACAATCTGATTGTTCGGATTGATCGTGGCGTTGCTGGTCGTGGCATTACAGACGTTGAGCCTGTTGAAATTGACAATGCCTTGTATTTGGAATTTACGTTTTCTGATGGCACGACTGAAACAGTTGGCCCTGTTGGTGTTATTCAGTACGTTGGTACGGCTCCTATTGTTGTTGCTGGTGCAAACATCAGTCTTAGTACAGTGCCTATTAACTTGGGTGGCACTAACGCAACCACTGCGGCAAATGCTAGGACTAACCTTAATGCTGCTAACCAAGACACAACCATCACGGCTGGCACTGGCCTGTCAGGTGGTGGTAGTTTGGCGGCTAACCGCACCATCAACATTGCTAACACAGCGGTGACAGCGGGTGCTTACGGCTCGGCATCTAATACGTTGTCGGCTACTGTAAACGCACAAGGTCAGCTTACTGCGTTGGCGGCAACACCTATTGCAGTTGCCAATACACAAGTCTCTGGCTTGGGTACGATGTCAACTCAGAATGCAAACAGCGTTGCTATCACTGGCGGCTCGATTACAGGCATCACAGACTTGGCTGTTTTGGATGGCGGTACTGGTGCAAGTGACGCATCAGGCGCGCGAACAAACCTTGGCGCTGCGGCATCTGCAACCACGATTACTGCTGGAACTGGATTGTCTGGTGGCGGTGACTTGTCGGCTAACAGAACGCTGTCAATCACAAACACAGCGGTTACAGCAGGTTCTTTTGGCTCTGCAAGCAACACACTGACAGCAACGGTTAACGCACAGGGTCAATTGACTGCGCTTGCTGCTACGCCTATTGCAATTGCAAACACACAAGTATCTGGCCTTGGCACTGCGTCTGTGCTTAACGCTGGCGTGGCTTTGGGTGTTGCTACGCTTGACGCTGGTGGCACTGTTCCGTTGTCTCAAATCCCTGCAAGCATTCAAGGCGGGGTCAGCTATCAAGGCTCTTGGAACGCATCGACTAACACGCCTACATTGACTTCTAGCGTTGGGTCAAAGGGCTACTACTACGTTGTGTCTGTTGCTGGTTCAACAAACTTAAACGGCATTACTGATTGGTTGCCGGGTGATTGGGCAATTTACAACGGAACTGCTTGGGAAAAGATTGACAACACCGACAGCGTGGCAAGCGTTAACGGATATGTCGGTGCAGTGGTTTTGAACGCTGCTGACGTTGGCGCACCACCTACAACACGATCTATTAGCACAGGAACAGGCTTGACGGGTGGTGGTGATCTATCTGCCAACCGCACGATTGCAATTGATAGCACTGTTGCAACGCTAACTGGCACACAGACACTGACTAACAAAACTATTAACCTTGCAAGCAACACGCTGCAAGCTACATCGGCAGAAATTGCCGCAGCCGTCACAGACGAAACAGGCACAGGCGCTTTGGTGTTTGCCAATAGCCCCACTTTGGTAACTCCGGCTTTGGGCACTCCAGCATCGGGCGTGGTGACAAACCTGACAGGCACAGCCTCCATCAACATCAACGGCACTGTGGGTGCTACAACGGCTTCTACAGGCGCATTCACTACGCTGTCTGCTTCTGGCGATGTCACCCTGTCTGGAGGAACCGCTAATGGTGTTGCTTTTGCCAACGGCAGCAAAGTCCTGACCACTGGGTCTGCGCTGACGTTTGATGGGACGAACTTCAATGTGGTTCGTGCTGCGGCTACAGACCAATACATGAGTCTGTACGCAGACGGTACTGGCCCGACTTTAAAGTTCTTTGGTGGCGCTGCTGGAAAGATTGCTGCCATCGTTGCTGATGCTGCTTCTGCGTCAATGTATTTCACAAACGATGGCAATAAGCCCTTTGTTTATGCCATCAACGGCTCCGAACAAATGCGCCTGACCAGCACAGGTCTGGGTATTGGGACGAGTTCGCCAGCTTATAAGTTGGATGTGAACACAGTAGGCGGCAGCGCAGCTACTGCACGGTTAATTGGTAACGATCAAGCAAACGTCAGACTGCGCCTTGAGAACAGCGGCTCTGGTGGTCGCACTTGGGAATTAGTTGGAGGACTGCCGGGAGCAAACAACTCCAACTTCAGCATCCGTGATGTAACGGGCAGCACTACACCCCTGACCCTCGACTCCTCCGGCAACCTCGGTATTGGGACGACCAACCCTGCATACAGGCTTACCGTAAGCGCCCCCGACAACAATGGCGTTTTGATCTTATCTGGCAACGATAGCCACACTGGGTTTTTGTATTTTGGTGATACAGCAAGCAACACTGTTGGCGCTTTGAGTTATGACCACTCAAACAACTCAATGCGGTTTCAAACTGCTGGCTCCGAACAAATGCGCCTGACCAGCACAAGCCTATACACGGCAAGTGGCATCAACGTGGGTATTGGGACGAGTTCGCCTGCTGAGAAGTTGCAAATCAATGATGGCCGTATGCGCTTCTTGGAGAGTGGCCAACGGCAATACAACATTGGGATTGTGGCTGGCACGCCAAACTTTGCAATTACTGATGCAACTTTTAGCTATAACCCGTTTTTAATTGATGGAAGTGGCAACGTAGGTATTGGGACGAGTTCGCCTTTAGCAAGGGTACACGCATATTCTGGCACTGCAATGACGCAGATCACTGCGGACGGAACGGGTGCAATTAAAACAGGCGTTAACTTTGCCAACGGTGGAACCACCTACGGTCAAATCTATTTTGACAACAACTCGCCGTATGACATGAGTGTCTTTCAGCAATACACCACAGGGTCATTGCGATTTGGCACTAACAACACCGAACGTATGCGCCTCGACTCCTCCGGCAACCTCGGTATTGGGACGAGTTCGCCAGCAAACAGACTTCATGTAGCTGGGGCCGCTACTACGCAGTTGCAAGTCCAAATGACAGGTCAAGCAGACATGAGGATCATCTCCGACACTGGCTACGGCGCTTTAAGTCTTGAAAGTGCAATGCCTTTGATTTTCCGCACATCGGCCACAGAACGTATGCGCCTCGACTCCTCCGGCAACCTCGGCTTGGGGGTTACTCCGAGTGCTTGGGGTGGTGCTGGACTGCCTGCGTTTCAGCGTGGTAGCTCATCGTTTTTTGAGTACGGATACAACAACAGTATTGTTGGCTCCAACTTTTACTTTGACGGAACAAGCAATAGGTATTTCAGCAACGGCTTTGCAAGTTACTACCAGCAATATTCTGGTGGTCACGCATGGGCCACCGCCCCCTCCGGCACAGCAGGTAACGCTATTAGCTTTACTCAGGCGATGACACTGGATGCGAGTGGGAATTTGGGGGTGGGGACTACAAGCCCGCCATCTTCCGGCAGCTATACGCACCTAGAGGTTGTAGGAAAAAGCACATCTGCTGGTGGCGCTGTTTGGGTATCAAATTCCGACAAATCAGTTCGCGGAATTATTTATTCCGTAAGCACTCAAGTTAATGTTGGGACTCCAACTTCTCATCCGTTGGTCTTTATTACCGGAGACACCGAACGCGCCCGTATCGACTCCAGCGGTAACTTGCTGGTGGGGACTACGAGTGTTATTTCTACAACCGCTGACAGACTTCATGTTTCTGTTTCTGGCGCATCGGCTCGTACTGCAATCTTTAAAAATGATGCTGGCTCTGGTGCGGCGACTCTTACTCTGTGGAACTCAGCAACAACAGGCAACAATGCTTTAACTCAGTTTTACACGGATGGGGCTACAGAAAGAGGCTCAATCAGTTACAACCGTGGCGCTGGCCTTGTTGCCTACAACACTACGTCTGACTACCGAGCCAAAGACATCGTTGGCCCCGTGGCTGACAGCGGCGCAATCATTGATTCCACGCCCGTGTACATGGGCAAGATGAAAGGCGCTACACAAGAGCGCCCAATGTTTATTGCTCACGAAACACCGTTATATGCTCACACTGGCGAGAAAGATGCTGTGGATGCCGATGGCAACCCTGTGTATCAGCAGATGGATGCAAGCGCCCTTATCCCTGTAATGTGGGCCGAAATCCAAAGTCTCCGTGCTCGACTTGCAGCCGCAAACATTTAACCCCCGAAAGGACTCATCATGACAATCGCATACAACTGGACGATCTCGACCACAAACTACGATGTGGCAACAGGCTTCATAACAACCGGGCATTGGCAATGCAATGCTGTTGACGGAGACTACACAGCCTCCATCTATTCAACCTGCTCATGGGCTGATGGCAGTCCTACCGTGCCTTACGCTGATGTTACAGAATCTGAAGTTTTGCAGTGGGTCTGGGACAGCGGTGTGTCAAAAGACGCTACCGAAGCTGCTTTGGCTCAGAACATTGAGTTGCAGAAGAACCCCGTGACAGCCACTGGAACTCCGTGGTAAGGACTAGCACATGATCCCCGACATCTCCCACCGTGAAATCTACGACCGCTTGCTTGCTGTCGAAACCAAAGTAGACCGCATTGAGCAAAATACGGAAGGCGTGGTCAAAGCGTTTGAGGCTGCTCAAGGCGCGTTCACGGTGCTGGAGTGGTTTGGTAAGCTCGCCAAGCCTATCCTGTGGATCGGTGGTCTTGTAGCCGCTGCTGGCATCATCTGGCAAAACGTGAAACTCAAATGAAAGATTGGGCCGTTAGCTTCATCGCTGCGGCCCTCCTTTGTGGGCTGGTGGTTTGGTGCGCCAAAGTGTTTGTTGAGGTGCTGCTGTGATTGTTGAGTTGATGGCCGCGAACGCGGCGTTTTCTGTCATCAAGCAAGCCCTAGCCAACGGCAAGGAGTTGTCTGCGCTCGGCTCGCGGGTGTTCGACTACTTTGACAACAAGGCGGTGATCCAAGAAAGAGCCACCAAGAAGGGTGGCGGCAGCGACATGGAAGAATTCATGGCGCTGGAGCAACTGAACGCTCAAGAAGTGGAGCTGCGTGAACGGATGGTCTACGAAGGCAGACCCGGCATGTGGCAAGACTGGCAGAAGTTCCAAGCCGCTGCTGCCCGTAGGCGCAGGGAAGCCAAGGAAGAAGCCGCCAGAGAAGCAAAGAGGCGGCAGAAGCAGCTTGAAGACATGGTTGAATACATAGCCATCGGATTGGGAGTAATCGTTCTTGCTGGCCTTCTGGTGGGCGGCATCGTTCTTTACATGAAGCATCTGAGATGAGTGAAAAGCCTGAGTCCATCATTGACAAGGTGCTGACCTATGTAGACAGCCCGTTCAAGCTGTTTGCCATCCTCATCATGGGTGTGGTGGCCTTTGCCGGGTACTTCCTTTGGCAGAACCAGACCTTCATGTTTGACGCTTACAAGGAATCAAAGAAGCTGCCAGAGATCAACGCTGCAAGGGCCGATGATGCCAGTTCAATGCTGCTGAAAAAGACGGGTGCAACCGTGGTGGCGGTGTTCAAAGTTAACCCGCTGTTCAACAGCCGGGTGCTATACAAAGCCTACACCAAGGAAGGGCGCGACAAGACGATTGAAGACATTGATGTGGGGCTGTTCAGCCAGAACTCTGCTAACAATTCGGATGTGGTCAAGTTGATGACCAACGAGATACCGTGCGGGGACTACCGCTACGCTCAGTCTGAGGTGGGCCTGTGGTACTTGGAAAAGGGTGTGACGTTCACCTGCCGGGTCAGCGTACCACCAGACAGCCACCGCTTTGTTGGACAGGTCACGGTCGGGTGGGCAGAGCCACCGCAAGACATTCAACAGGTAAAATTCATGCTGGAGATCGCCAGCGCAATGTTGACCAAAAGGGGTAATTGATATGGATTGGCTCAAACAAATCGCACCGACTATTGCTACAGCGATGGGTGGCCCATTAGCGGGTATGGCTGTATCAGCTATATCAAAAGCTATTGGCGTTGACCCTGACAAGGTGGGAGACATGATTTCCAACAACAAGCTGTCAGCCGAGCAGATCGCACAAGTCAAGATTGCCGAAATTGAACTGCAAAAGCAAGCGCAAGAACTTGGCTTAAACTTTGAAAAGCTAGAGGTGGAAGACCGCAAGTCAGCACGGGAGATGCAAGCAACCACTCGCAGCATGATGCCCCCCATCTTGGCTGGCGCTGTGACTATAGGCTTCTTTGGCATTATGGTAATGATGTTCTTCAACCAAATTGACAGCAGCAACCCTGCTATCTTAATGATGCTTGGCAGCTTGGGTACGGCATGGACGGGCATCATTGCCTACTATTTTGGATCGTCTGCTGGTTCACAAGCCAAGACCGATTTGCTTTCTAAATCTGGAGCATCTAAGTGATTACTGCTGAACAACTTAAAGAATTGCACATTAGTGGCGATTGGCTAGAGCCTTTAAATGAGGCTATGCAACGCTATGAAATCAACACGCCACTGCGGATGGCTGCTTTCATTGGTCAATGCGCTCACGAATCAGGCAACTTTAAGACCTTGCAAGAAAACTTAAATTATTCAGCGGAAGCCTTATGCCGTGTCTGGCCTAGCAGATTTCCTAATCTTGAGGCAGCACAACCGTATCACCGCAATCCCGACAAGATCGCAAACAAGGTATACGGTGGTCGTATTGGGAATGGAACCGAAGAAACTGAGGAAGGTAGCCTCTACAAAGGCCGTGGCCTGATCCAGTTGACTGGCAAAGATAACTACACCTTGTGTGGTGATGCTTTGAGTGAAGATTTCATTCATTCTCCTGACCTTTTGTTGTCGCCAAAATATGCAGCACTTTCAGCGGCATGGTTTTGGAATAAGCGTGGCCTAAACAAAGAGGCCGATGCAAAAGATTACACAGCCATGACCAAAAAGATCAATGGCGGCACAATTGGCTTAGATGACCGCCTGAAGCACATCAAGCACGTTTTGGACGTTCTTGAAAACTAACCGGGATGTAGGCACAGGCCTCTGATGCGCTTGTCTCTACATTCACAACCAAAGTGCGTGGGCTAATTACTTGTTCAGGGTGACTAAGCCAACGCCGACAATTCTTGCAGTAGTTATCAGGGAACTCTGGTTCACACCGACAAACATCAGGCAGCAGGGGTGTCATCTTTGTACTCCAACTCAAGCAGCAACTCTAAGTAATGAATGGCCTTGCGTATGTCAGCAGCGCCATTCTTGTCCTTGTGCCGGGTAACGTATTTCACTACGTTGCCTTCACAAAAGCCTAGATCATTTGCATGGATGTAGACAATGGGCTGGATGCTTTTGTCTTTGTAGTGGTTACCTGATACTTGTTTGTCAAGTGCAGATACTGAAACAGTAAATGGCATTACGACTCCTTTACAAACTGACCGTCTTTGTTCATGTAGCCCTTGCGATGCTCAATGACCTTGTAAGCGTTATAGAAGCATTGACGAACATCTAGGTCACACAGCACACCTACGTTGACTAGGGTGACCATCACATCACCAATAGCATCAGCAATCTCCGCACGGTCATTGGCAGTAACAGCAGCAAGCAACTCATTTGCTTCTTCTACTGTTTTCTTGGCTTGACCCAATGCTGTGCCGTTCTCGTAGATACCACGAGCAGCAGCCCATTGCATGACCTGAAATTCTGTCATGCCAAACGATTGCGTTTCTTTCATACTGTCCATTCTCTTTCGTTACGACCACTGTTTGATTTAACTGTCTTGCCTGTTAGGAACACCATGCCCATAACCTTCATTTCGTTCATACGCCGAGCAACTTGATTTCCATCAAGGCCAGTTAACCCTGCAATGCCATCTTTTCCAAGTGGCCCATGTTCTTTTAGGCAATCAGAAATAAGATTCCAATGCTTTGATGCAGACTCTACGATTGAGTCTGCTGCTTCAAACGATTCAACAGGATCAGTCGCCCGAACACGGGGAAACTTAATGTCAAAAAACTCTTTGAACTTGTTTGCGTATTCCATGTCTTGTCCTAAGTTATGGATGTTAGCAACATTATTGAATGACAATAACATTGCTAACTTAAATAAGGTGGGGTACTCGCTGCACTAGTGTCTCTTTGTCGTCTCGGGCACGTTTCCCAATAACCAGCATTCGCTTTCCCCCGTTAATTAATCAGTACCGCCAACTTGCATTACTTCAGCGTCTGTCTCTTGTTCTTTGAACTGTTGAACAAGTTTCTGGTGTAGCGGAAAAGCACCAGATTCTGTTGGCAATTGTCCAAGAACACGGACAATAAAAGCGGCTTCATTTGCGTCAAGATTAAAAGTCATAGTTTCTCCAAGTTAAAAGGGTACGTCTGAATCATCAAATTGAACATTAATGCGTTTAGGGCTAGAAGCCTGTTTAACGGGCCTATCTTCTTTTGGCTTGACTGACAGGCTCATAAACTTTTTACCCGTCTTCTCGGACGTTTTAAGCCATCCTGACACCCACAGGTCAACACCATTAACATTCAGACTGCCTTTGTAGTCTGGATGGTTGTCTTGTTGCTTGTCATCGTTTTTAAAGATGGCTCCGCGATTGCTGTTGTCGTATTCCATATTTATTCCTTTGCTTTTTTAATAGCCGACCGGGTTTTGCTGTCTAGCAATGACCACAGTGCCACCTTTTGATCGGCCTCAAGATTCTCAGAGTCAAGCCTGTCAAGGGCTTGCTTTGGGTTTCCTTCAGCCACGTTAGCGATTAGATCAATCGCTAATTCCTGAAGGTACTGCATTTCCTCTGGAGGAATAGTGTCTGCAATACCCTGTGATGGGGTGATGATGACTTTCTTGTCTTCAACAGGCTTAGACGAATCAAGCGCATCGTGTTCTACGATCTCAAGCGCAGCAACCCACAAGTATCTGCGAATGTAGGTCTGCACAGCGCCAAGATTCTGCACGGGATGACAGCCTTTAAGATTAGCTTCCGACATGGGAGACTCAATCACAATCATTTCTTCTGGCTTGTCAGTGTTGATGATTCGCATATCAGCCGACTCTTTGCCAAAGCTAATAACGCTAGTCAAGCCTACTTCATCAAAGATGCTTAAGGCTGGAACAATAAAATCGCCAAGTTCAAAATACTTATAGCCAGCAAACTTGTTGTGGCCTGACTTTTTCAGTTCAGTGCTGTGAAACTTATGACGAGCATCATTAAGTTTTTGATAGACGTTCATGCTACTTTCCTTACAGGTTGAGC
>ENA-OSIY01001047-OSIY01001047.1-marine-metagenome-genome-assembly--contig:-NODE-1047-length-15117-cov-14.435306_pt1 | contig 15117 bp, 12 predicted proteins | sample MGYA00237884_ERZ534233 | MGnify/ENA primary metagenome ERZ534233 (study PRJEB26412, sample SAMN06343840) | marine metagenome | isolation source: estuarine water | place: USA: Columbia River Estuary... | reverse complement strand
TTAACTGCTTTGAAACCATTTTCTCTTGTTTGAACTAATTGAGGTAATACTGCTTCAATTTCTTGTGCAATTACACCCACATCATTTCCTTCGTATCCATGTTCAATTTTATTTTCTTCTTTCCAATCATAAGTGTTACCACTAATTTTAGAAATCTTATCCAACGCGTTTTCAATTGGAACGATATTTTCTTTGAAACGAATATCTGAAGATGAGAATGCAACCACATCATTTGTTGCATCAATTCTACCTGCGGTTGCTGATGCTGCCATACCAATACCTAATGAGTTAAATCTTAGATTATCAGTTGTTGCTACTGCTTGTCCAATTGAGAATGTTACTGCTCCAGTTGCTCCACTAACATTTACACCGGTTGATGCTACTGCTGAAGTTACACCCGTATTTGTGATTGTAACGGCTCCCGTTGCACCTGATACTGAAATACCTGTACTTGCTACGTTTGAAGTTACACCTGTGTTTGCAATTGTTATAGCTCCTGAACCATTATATGATGTACCACTTAATCCCGTACTAATTGTTAAAGTTGCCAAGTTAGAACCTAATGAAATACCACTAATTGTTGAGTTTGCTAAATTAGCATTTGATATTGAACCTGCTAACATTGCATTTGTTACTTTTGCTGCACCTATCGTTGTTGCATTTCCAACTGAAGTTACATCACCAGTTAAATTTGCGTTGGTTGTTACATTTGATGCAGTACCTGTTAATGCTGCTGTAATTGTACCTGCACTAAAGTTACCACTTCCATCTCTTGCAACAATTGCGGAAACTGTATTTGCAGATGTTGCAGTTGTTGCTGAATTACTTACTTTACCACCTGTACTAATTGTTGCCAATTTTGTATCAACAATTGCTGCCGATGCGTTAATATCTCCGTTTACAATTGTGCCATCAACAATCATATCACTCGTTACAACTCCTGATGCTATCGTTGTTGCGTTACCAACTGAAGTTACATTACCTGTTAGATTTGCGTTTGTTGTTACCGTTGATGCGTTACCTGTCAATGCTCCTACGAATGCAGTTGAGGTTACTGATGTTAAACCTGCTATTGTTGTTGAAGTTCCACCTAATGTAGTCGATGTTGAACCAATTGTTATTGTTTTATTTGAACCCAATAAAGAACCATCTATTTGTGCTGAACCCGAAACTACACCATTGGTTGCATTTATTGTACCATTGAATGATGTTGCAGTTGAGGCACCTATTGTTGTAATTGAGCCACTAATTTTGACTGACCCGGTAAAGTTATGTGTATCATTACCAAAGTCACCAAATGTATTTGAACCACTACTAAATATGACAGATGCCGTTTCATTAACGGTTGTCAAATTTACTATTGTTAAATCTGTAATAGTGGTTCCACTCAATTGAGATGAACCCGAAACTACACCCGTTGGTAATAATGGAGTTACTTGTGAAGAACCCGAAACTATTCCCGTTCCTCCTAAAACTTGTACTGAACTACTTACTATACCACCTGGAATAGAACTAATACTTGTATAAGTTATTTGTGAAGAACCCGAAACTACTCCGTTTGTTGCTGCAATTGAACCGGTTATTCCATTTGTAGAGCGTATACTTGATGCTGAAATAAATGCTGATGCTGAAATTGATTGTATTTCAAATGCACTTGCGGTACTTACTGATGTAAGTGTTAAGTCTCCTGTGTCTAAACCAATTTGCAATGTTCCCAATGTGGTATTCACATATGGTTCTCCAAAAGCCAATGAGCCTGATTTTTGTGCGGCTGTCCCACGTCTAAATTTAAGTGCCATTTAGTTTACCTTCTTTTTAGTCCGTTGTTATATAATATGTATAAATATCTATTTGCTTTCCAATTCCTTAACTTTAGCTGATAATTCTTTTATTGCTTCAATTAGTAATGGTACAATCTTTTCGTATTGAACTGCTTTGTATCCATTGTCTCTATTTGTTACAATTTGTGGTAATATTTGTTCAATTTCTTGTGCAATTACCCCAATATCATTTCCTTTATGAGAATGGAATTCTTCATATCCCACTTTCCAATCATATGTGTTACCACTAATAGATTCAACTTTTTCTAATGCGTTTTGAATTGGGTGTATATTTTCTTTCAAACGAATATCCGATGAATAGAATGCAGTAATATCATTCATTGCTCTAATTTCACCTGCTACCGTAGTTGCCGCAGTTCCAACTCCAATTGAATTAAATTGATAATCACCAGATGAACCACTATGAATTGTAGAACCACCCAATACTTGTATTGAACCACTTACTGTACCCGTTGGTAAGTTTGCAATTGTTTGGGTTGACCCCGATACAATACCATTACTAATTCCACTAAGTTGTGTAAAGTTAACTTGAGATGAACCACTAACAACACCCGTTGGTAACAATAGTGTTACTTGTGATGAACCACTAACAATTCCTCTACCAGTTGTTTCGTATGATGAGGTTGCCGCTTCTATGCTATTTAATCTACTATTTGCAGATGATGTAAATAATTGTAAAGATGCAGTAGCTTGGTTTATTTTATCTAATTGAGCAACAAGTCCTCCACCAAATAAAGATGCGGTATATTCTACTTCATCCAATCTATAATCTATTGATGTTGAGAATGACGTTAATATACTTCCACTCAAAGAGTATCTTGTATCGTATGATGATGTGAGTTGAGATGAACCACTTACTGTACCCGTTGGTAAGTTTGCAATAGTTTGAGATGAACCACTTACAATCCCACCAGGAATTGAAGATATATTTGCGTAAGTAATTTGAGAAGAACCCGAAACTGTACCCGTTGGTAAGTTTGCAATAGTTTGTGATGAACCACTTACAATACCACCTGGAATAGAACTAATATTTATATATGTTATTTGTGAAGAACCACTTACTATACCACCTGGAATAGAACTAATATTTGCATAAGTAATTTGTGAAGAACCTGAAACTACTGTATTTGTGTTTAATTGTGTTTTAACTCCTGTTGCAAAGTTTGTAGTTAATGTTGCATCAATTTGTGATGACCCAGAAATTACACCTGTTGGTAATAATGGAGTTACTTGTACACTTCCACTTACTATACCTGATGGGATAGAACTAATACTTGCGTATATAATTTGTGAAGAACCACTTACTACACCGGTTGGTAATAATGGAGTTACTTGTGAAGAACCCGAAACTATTCCCGTTCCTCCTAAAACTTGTGAACTACCACTTACTATTCCTGCTGGTATAGAAGAGATGTTTACATAAGTTATTTGAGAAGAACCCGAAACTACTCCGTTTGTTGCTGCTATTGCTCCTGATATAGATGTTGCGTATACATTTTTATATTTATATGTGTTACTACCTAAATCAAATATGTTCGAACCAGATGGGATAAGTGAACCACTAAAAGGTGAGTTTACATTTACACTATCATTTGCCAAATTATCTCCTAAATAAATGTTTCCACCGATTCTAACATCACCGGAAGCAGATATATTACCAATTAAATTGATATTACCATTTACAGGTGCATTTAATGGTAATAATGTAATTACGTTACTAGAACCACTACCAAATTGAATAGAACCAATACCTTTATGTAGATATAATTCACCATCCGTTAATGTTTCGTTAGATGTACCCCTTCTAATTTGAAATATTGCTGCCATTTAATTCTTTATGTTTGTTATAAATATCGTTTATAAATATTTTATTTTTACAAAATAGTTGTGATAGCATATGTTATCATAATACTTATCCAAATTATCAATGCCTTTAAGTATGTCATAAATCCGGTGTGGAAATATTTTTGGCCTATTGGCAAGCATTTATGGGATGGTGATATCAAATATGCCGAATATTCTAATGTAAAAAATAATACAAAATAATGCATTCCAAACACACTTGTCAACAAACTAACTATACTTGCATACTTAGTTGATGACCCCAATAAAAACGATACTAAAAATGAAATAACCGATACTACTAATATATTTTTTGGATTATTATATGTTTTTATATAAGATTCCATTAATGAATAGTATGAGTTGATAAAATTACCTAATATAATTATACCGGCAACAATAAAAACCAATTGCCAATTGATATAACTTAATAATTTTTTCCAACTATTTGAGTATGTTACTAAATAAGTCGTAAATGCAGTAAATGCTGCAAAATAATAATCCGTAACACAACTTATTAATATTGTCAAAAGGAAGGGTAAAACTACCAATCCAATGTTCTTCCAATTTATAGGTTCATCTTTTACGTCAATTTCAATTTCATCTTCTTTTAATGATGTAATATAATATCCAATGTATAAACCCGATATTAATAATAGTGGCCAAATGTATGACATAAATTGCATATAAGTCAATCCCAAAACTGCCATAGGAATAATAACTGTTTTTTCTAAGGGAGACCACAGGTAATAATGATGTGTTGCTAAATAATCAATCACACCAAATTTCTTTCTTTTCTGTCTATCGGTAGGTGCAATAGCATTCAACATACTTGCCGAAATTGCAACTCTACCTGGAATTGGTAAGATACCTCCAAATAGTGATACTAAAAAGACTACTAATCTTTTTGACTTTACTCTTTGTTCCAATAACTTAAAAACGTCCATCAGGTACCCTCTTTCTTTGAGGATACCTGTTATGAACATTATTAATATTAAATAGATAAGAAATTCTTGTCCTTTAATTAAAATCTCCATCCGAATATTATTATGGTTCTAGATTTTTTTGCAGCGTCATTCAAACCTGGCATATGTTCGACATTCAAATAACCATGTCCGTTAAAACGATACTGAACCAATGGGCCGACATACCACTCTTGTGTTTGTTTTACATCATTATATCTAAACATATGAGAAATTCCCATTGTTAAATCATCATTAACGATGTTTCCATAAGATGCGGTGTATGCCCACTCTCTATTCTGGTCTTTTTTTAATTTTGCAACATCTGCTTCTAAAATTAAATTCAAACCCCAAATACCTTTTTTACCAATTCTATCTCCCAATAAAATCTTAGGTTCGATTCCTTGTCTTTTTTGGTTTAATAGTTTGTGTTCAAAATAAAGTGTTGGATTGCCTGGAATTTTACCCCAATCTGCTAATGCATATCTAACTTCCCAACTAAATCCTCTAAATCCAAATGTAGATAAAGCGTCGTTGTTTTTATAGATTGTGTGCATATAAAAATCTAATTCCAATCTTTTACCAAGTCCGAATGCAAATTCATCTCGCATTCTAACTTCGGCAGGTGCACCATCTCTTGGAGTTCTAACATCAAACCACTTTTCATACATAATAGTACCCGGAGGTGTCATTACATATACTCTTGTGGATGGAAACTTGCGGACTAATGTCCATGCTGGTTGTTTGTAGTCACCAACTAACTTAAATTGAGGATAAGGTTTTGCAGATACAATCACTTCTTCCAAAGTGTTTTCTATTGTGTCCTTTTTAACCTCACCAACTCCCTGTTTTATTGCACTGCTACTATATTGACTAAATGAAGCAATTACAATAAACAATGTTGCTAACAAAAGCGATAGCTGTTTTTTCATTGTTGTTTGTTTTTGTTGTTAAAAAATTATTTTTGTAGGACAAAGATACCCAATCCATTCCAATAATCGGTTGCATCTTCACCTTTCGTATATATGTTTTTTTGGTATTTTATAAATAAACCACTATCTTTTATTGATTGTAGTGCTTTATCATTTTCCCAATTCCAATCATCAAATATTATAATACATTCATTTTTCATTGCAGGTAATAATTTTTTCATTATATTATATCTGTCAAAAAATTTAGTCTCACCATCATAAAAAATAATATCAACTTGTGGAATTGTTGTATAATCAAAATCCAAATAATTTGCTCTAAATACTTTTATGTTTTCTACCTTACCATACTTTTTTACATTATTCAAAAATTCATCCTTTGGGTTTTCAGCCCTTTGCTTAAATATTGAATTCATTTTATGTGTTGGGTTGGATGGTGTTATAAATGGTGCACTCCAATTATCAATTCCAATTGCTGTTATATCATTACCATAAATTGCTGAACAAAATGTTGAACCTCTATATACTCCAATTTCCAAATATGTTGAATTGGGCAAACTACAAAGGTTATTCAAAAACATTTTAACTTTGTTACTACTAATTCCTGGAATGTCTAATACATCTTGTCTTAATTTAGATACTTCCAAATCAGACCAATGTAATGATTTTTCTATATGTTCAATTAAGTCCATTATTTTTTCTTTTTATGTTCTGCAACGATTTCACAATAATTACAATCCCAACATTGAAATTTACATTTTTTAATTTTATTTCTCCAACCTCTCAATTCTTCCGAAGGTATTCCATCCAAATAAATCTCCGATGCATTAGCAAGTATTTCGTTACCTTCTGCGTAGTTTGATACGATTTCAATGGTTTCATCCAACCTGTTCAAACTATCCCTACCATGCATCTTAAACACATCAATATACTCTAAAAACTCATCATACTCTTTCTTAAATGGTGGAATTGTTCCCGTCTTAAAAAAGAATGCGTTAATCTCATCTTCCCATTTATATTCACAAGTATGTTTTGATATTTCATGTCTAAAATATGGAAGTTCATTATCTTCTCTTAAATTATTATAAGAGTAGTGTTCATCCATCATAGGACATCTGCCCAAACATCCTTCGTTTGTAAGTAAAGATATTTTAACATATTTACCTGTCTTTTCGTAGAAGTGAGTTTGTGCTCTTTTAATGTTTTTCAATTCTTCAATATCTCTCATCAATATTCTATCTAAATTAACATAGTCAAATCCTTGTTCTGCTGCATAGATAAAATCTTGTCCGGTTGCAACCTTTCTAAGAATTGTATTTTTAATTTCCATTTCAGGAAACTCATTGTGTAAACCCATTGCTACCCAATGTGCATGTGGAATAGTAATGCATCTCAATCCTCTATCGTATAAAGGTTTTAAGTTGTCAACAAATAATTTATAATTGTCATACTTTGGTGATATATTTACATTATTGAAAGTTGCACTGATTCTAATACCTAAAGATTTTTGTATCATTAATGCGTTATCAAATAAAGTCTTTTTATCTTCCGATACAAATACCGAACCCATTGCATCTTGTCCAAATGGTGGTACTCTACAAGTAAAATAAATGTCGTAAATCCAATCCTTATATTTTTGTAAGAATGGATAAAACTTTTCAAAGAAATCTTTTTCGGAAATCATTGGATTAAGTGGGACTGAGAATATTTTTTTCATAACTAATTTCCTTCTAAACATCCACCACAAATTCCATTACAATCATTTGGGTAGAATGTACACTCCTGACATATTGTAGGCAATGTATAATTTTTATGGTTTTCAATATATAAATTATCAAATGTATCTCTTAAACTTTGTGGTCTATCTTCACCAATAATATTTAATACATTATCTATTTTTACTTTGTCTTGTAACGGATAACAATGAATAGAACTACCATCCGGAAAAACATCCAATGGCATATATCCACAAATCGTATCATAGTTTGCTATTTTGAAAGTTGCAAATCCCAACGAATTTTCGTATACAGTTTCTTTTGTTTTTCCTTCCCATAAACAGGGTGGAACTTGACAATCCGATGTAATTAAAATATCATTGTATTCTCCAAACTTCAAAATCTTTGTTATTTCTTTACCCAATTCTTTATTATTAAGTAAGTATGTTCCTGTCAAATCTATTCCTAAACGAATTGCATTTACTTTACCATCTAATGCCAAATATAACCATTTAATATATTCATATATGTTTCGTTTTTCCCAATCCGATGAAATGGTTAATGCTAAATACAATCTTGGACTTTCTTCAAATCCCCATGTATTTTGGTATGCATGATATAATTCTAAATAATTCTTTTTGAATATTGGTAATCTATTTTTCTCATCCAATTCTGCTGCATTTGGTAACATCCATTTGATATTTCTAATATTATTAATTAGATAATCTTTTATAGTATTTCCAAATAATAAATTACTAACTAAATTAACTTTAAGGCCTTTGGACAATATATAATCAATTAAACCTGAAAAGTTTGAATGTTGAGTAGGTTCTCCACCTAATATTGTAATTTCTTCCCTATTATCTTTTATTTTGTAATGAGTTATTAGCTTTTCAGCCATATCAATACTCATTTCACCCAATGTATGTTTTAATCTAGCATCTTCTTTGGTGAAACAAAATGAACAACCTTTAGAACAGGAACCATTTATTGCAAAATTCATATTATACTTTTATAAATTTCCATTTTTCTAATAATTCAATATCAGCATCTGGTTGATTATTAATATCAAATGCCAAGCTAATTCTCAAATCACCATCCCATTGTTTGAATTCGTGTTCTATATAAGATGAAAATAATGTAATTTCACCAGGAATATTTGGAACATCTACTTCTTTGAAAGTAGAGTCGTGTGGACTTTTTTTATGATTTCTAAAAAAAAATGTAGTTGCAGTTGGCTGTGTGGAATGTACAAAATAGTGGCCACTTATTGCATATGGAAATTTTGTATGACTTTTATTATCCATATGTTTGTGTAATCCTATATAGTCTCCTTTGCGATATATGTTTCCCCACATTTTAAGATAAAACGTTTCCCAACCAAATAATTTGAAAACCAGTTCTTTTATTTTTGTAACAATTACATCAACTTCTTCAATACCTAATTCCATTAAACTATAATAATAATGATATTGAGTGATACTATCTTTATTTACATATTTGAATGGAACTCTGGATTTGTCATTTAGATTTTTTATATATTCTTCCTTTCCTAATATTTTTTCACATAAGGTTGGTAGAATAGTAATATCCACCATATCGGTTGCAATTAAACCATATTCGTAAGTATCTAAATAACTATTTTCCATAAAATTTAGAAATCCATTTGAAGTGTCAATGGGGTTGTTGGAATATTTTCATCCATTTGTTGTTGATAACTAACACTAAATCCAAATTTCTCATGTCTTAATCTATGACAATCTGCAATAGTTACACATGCTTTTACTCTTTGCTCCAATTGTTGTTGTTCAACTAATAAGTTTGCTAATGCTGTATTATATGTGTTTACATTATTGATAATTTTTGTTACCAATTCTTCTTTTGTTAATTCTCTTCCGATTGCTAAAATATCAATTAAAGGAGTATTTGCCGTATTGTCCGATTGATATAATAATGCTTCTCTTTTTTGTTCTTCCCAAGTTGCTTTTTCTAATAGTGATGCGTCAAACATCAATTCTTTCAATCTTTCGGTAAATCTATCACTTATAATTTTTTTCATTACAATTTTATTAAAAGTTACACCTAATTGTCTATCTTCTTCTGTTAAGAAGTATCTAACTTTTATTGTCTGGTCTTCATCAGATTGTAATAAAGAAAAGTCTTCGGCAAGTTGTGTATTTTTTTTAACGGATACATAATCTCCATATATGTCTGCAAATTTATATCCAGGTGCAATATTTTCTGGAATTACAATTGCATCTATTTTATGTAGTTCAACTCTATTATCACAATATTCATCAGGTATTCTACCTACCGAATAATTCAAATATGTTCCTATTACTTTAATATAACCTGGTGTGTTTACTGGTTTGAATAAAATGTGTATCATTATAATAATTGTTCGTTTATTTGATTACTAACGGAACCTAATTTTAATTGTTCTTTCAATTTTTGTTCTAATAATGGTAATGGTTCTCCTGTTGCAGCTCTACCCATTAACTCATTTACATTTCTTTCCATTGTAATAGCATATTGTGCAGTTAATGATAATACTTGCTGTTGTTGTTCAGGTTTCATCATTAAAATTGAATCTAAATTACCTGTTCCCAATCTACCATAAGAAACCATATCTAACATTGCCTGTTTTGCCATTCTTACCGTCCAATATTCATGTTCATAATGTGCTTCTAATTCTGGTTGCTTAAATACTTCCATAAAAGATTCACCATTTGGTAATTTTCCATCTTCACTATCTAAAAAACTTTTGATTAAATCTATAATTGATTTTCTTTCTTTATAGGCATCGTTTAGACTTCTTTTATATTTTCTTAAATCAATATTACCGTCAAAAATTTCTAATTGAATTAATTTCTTTTTCTTTTCATCGGTTACAAATTCTAATTTCTCTGCTTCAATTTCTAATTCAATTTCTTTTTTCTTAACCAGATATTCCAAATGTTCAACCGCATCTTCTCTTGCTCTTAATTCCATAAACCATTGTTTAATTTTAGCATATGGTGTAATTTGAGCACCACCTACAAAGTTATCAAGTTTGTATTTTGGTGTGGAAAATGATAAATCTTGTGCTACTGAAATTAGTTTTACATCTAATTCATCTTCTAAAAATCTTGTTTGTTCGTATTTTAATTCGTTTTGCATTTTATAACTTTTGTTTTTATTAATTCTAAATATACTTAATTTTTTTTAATTTTCCAAATATTATTGTCTCCATCCACAAATTGCTGATGATTGTCCTGCCTGTGCAGTTGGTGATAAACCACTAACTCCGGCAGTTCCACTATCCGTTGCGTAATAAAACTTCCAGTTATTATTATTTTGTACACCATTATAGTTTCCTAACATATATTGCCAATCTTGTCCCATTGTAAAGTTTTCTTCTCCACAATTTCCTTCCGGTTTACTAACATTTCCGGCATTAGTGTCTGTTGAAAATTGCCATCTTCTTAAGTTATATCCACCATTATAAGAACCTTCATTTCCCGCATACCCTTTACCATTTTTACTGCTTATACCTTTTTGTTGACCATGTGCTCCCCATTGTGTTGTTGAAGTAAATGTTCTATTTGCATAATTCATTTTTATTCCTGTACTATCACTATGACCATATCCACTATTTTCATCGGAAAATGACGAACAGGTCTCCGAACCACCAATAGATGATAATCCTTGTCCTGTTAAACATATTTCTGTTGTCATATTAAAAACGTCTACAGTTGAAGCATATCCACCGAATATAAATGCAAATTCCGTTTCTTGGAACATTACACCACAATCTGCTCTTGCTGTTGTGATGTCCCATTTAGTTTGATGTGTATATCCTGTTTCCGTTACCATATTTACAGCCGTAGTATATGTGTCCGAAACTGTAGAGGGGCCTGTAAATGCATTGCCCGTATTTGAGGAAAATACCCAAAGGATTGTTTTGCTACATGCACCTTTTGTATAGTTTGCAGGATAATCCATCAATTGTCCTAAATGTGATGTTTGGTCAGTTGCGGATACTGCTTTATGAACATTTTTCCAAGGGGATGCATCTTTATAACCACCTGCAACATATCCGTAGTTAATGATTTGGCGATATTTGAATGAATTATAAGGTGCGGCTTGGTTACCCACTGCTTCCCAACCACTATCGTTATTAGGTATACCTGTATAAACATATAACAAACTAGAACTTGGAGATTGTTGAAAAAATAAAGACCCCGAAGTAGGACTACCCGGTCTATTTGCCTTTGTGTTTTTTGGAACACCCACTAATCCTGATGTTACTTTAAGTGAACCGGTAACTACCAAATTTTCGTATATCATATCTTAATATCTTTTTTATAAATATTGTAAATTTTTAGTTTCTCCATCCACAATGTCCTGATGATTGTCCGGCATGTGCAGTTGGTGCTAATCCAGATGGGTTTACAGTTCCACTTTCGGTTGTATAATAAAATTTCCAACTATTATTTGTTTGGCCTGTTCCATCATAAACTCCTAACATATATTGCCAATCTTGTCCCATTGTAAAGTTTTCTTCTCCACAATTTGGATGTGGTTTTGCAACAGTTCCCAAATTAGTTTCGTTTTTTAATTGCCATCTTCTTAAGTTATATCCACCATTATATGTTCCCTCATTACCACAATACCCTCTTCCTATTTTAGAACTAATACCTTTTTGTTGTCCTGATGGTGCCCATTGTGTCGTTGTATATACACTATCGGTTGCGTATGCAACTTTAATACCACTCTCCGAACCATAAACATACCCCCAATCTTGGTCAGACATTCCTGCACAACCCAATGTAGATGTTAATGAAGTCCATCCTGAGCGGACATACATTGATTCATTTGTTAAATTAAATTTTTCAATATTTGAAACACTACCACCAAACATCCATGCAAATTCTGTTTCTTGCCACACCGTTCCTAAGTTATCTCTTGCATATGTCATATCAAATTTAGATTGATGTGCATAATTTGTTTCATTAACCATATTAACTGCCGATGTATATGTGTCGGCAACTGTTGTTGCTGATTTCCATGTACCATCGGTGTTTACTGACCACATAAATAAAATACTCTTACTACATGCTCCTGATGAATATGACGATGGATAATCTAATAGGTCTCCTACGTTTGTTGTTTGGTCAGTTGCTGCTACTGTTTTATGAACAGTTTTCCACGGAGATGAATTTATATAACCACCCGCCGTATATGCATAATTTATAATTTGTCTATAAAAGAACGTTGGAGCATAATCATTTTGTTCTCCTAATACTTCCCAACCCAATTCTCTATTTGCTACACCACTATAAACCCAAATTGCACTACCTGTTTGAGATGTTTGTAAATATAAAGAACCACTATCCGGAGATGATGGTCTATTTTCTCTTGTTCCATATGGTAAGACAAATTCATTACTTACGTTTACGGAACCGGTTACCGTCATTGATTCTCTTATCATATATTATCTTATTATAACTACTCTTCCTGTTCTAGCTACTGTGAATGTAATGTCTACTACGGATGTCGAAGTTGTTTTAATTGTTGCTGGCCAAAACATTTCATCTGCACTATCATAACACATTACCATTACATTTTTAGTACCCAAACTATGTGTTACTGATACGGATGATACCGATGTAAATGTTGTTGAGTATGATGAGTTTGCAGATGTTTTAACTAAACTACCTGCTGAATATATTTCTCCCGCCGTACTAAATAAACCATCTGATGAACGTAACTCAGCAACAACTGTTGGGGAAGTTCCGGCAACCGCACCCTTCTCAAATATCCACCCATATGTGTTTGCATCTTCAACAAAGAAACGACGAGCCCAAGACGTTACATAAGTTCCCGTTGATGCGGTTATATTACCCGTTGGGCCCTGACTTGTTGCTCCACCATTAGCCATATAATCACACCAAGCAGTATATGTACTAATATTATACCAACTTATACCATGTGCAGTATTTGCACTCCTCTCAAATGCGATTTTTGGTGTTGTTACTTTTGCAAATGTTGGTGTTGATGTAGTTAATACTGCCTGATTTATATATGTTCCAAATCCGGTAGTTGATGCCATTGTTACTTGAGCTGACCCTGATACTAAATTTGCTATTGTTATGTCAGTAGAACCATTAAATGAAGTTCCGTTGATTGTTCTTGCATTTGCTAATGTAGTTGCGGTTGATGCGTTACCTGTTAATGCTCCTGTAAATCCAGTTGATGTTACTGATGTTAAACCTGCTATTGTTGTTGCAGTTCCACCCAATGCAGTCGATGTTGAACCAATTGTAATAGTATTTGTAGTGATTGCAGAACCAACTACTTGAGATGAACCAGAGAATATTGTCTTAGCTGCCGTTGCTCTACCTTCATATGTTGTTGCTAATGAAGATGTTATTAAGTTAATACTTGCAGTTGATTCCTCTATTCTACTTAATCTTGTATTTTGTGTAGTATTGGTTGTATCGTTTGAACCTGTATAAGTATTTAATGAACTTAATATACCAACTACTTGTGACGAACCCGAAACTGTACCCGTTGGTAAGTTTGCAATAGTTTGAACCGAACTAGATACTATTCCACTTCCGTTAAATGTTAGGCCTGTTCCGTCACCATAAAATTTTGATGCAGATATATCCGTATTAAATTTTAATTGTGAATTAGTAGAATCCCAACTCATAGTAACATTTGCACCTGCTATACGAAATCCTGCTCCGTTTGCTAGTGCCGATGTTGTTGAACCTGATGCTAAAGTTATAAATTTGTCACTAACATTTAATGTTGTTGAATTTGCAGTTGATGTTGTTCCTAATACAGTCAAATCACCTAATACAACCACATTTGAACCTGTTAATTGTAAAGCAGATTTAAGAGAAGATGTGTATGTGTTTAATGATGCTGTACTTATTCCTACTGATGTAAATTTTGTATCTACTGAACTAGTGTAAGTTGCAAGAGTTAAATTTTTTGTTTCTAAACTTGCAGTATAAGTTGCAAGAGTTAAATTTTTTGTTTCTAAACTTGCAGTATAAGTTGCAAGGGTTAAATTTTTTGTTTCTAAACTTGCAGTATAAGTTGCAAGAGTTAAATTTTTTGTTTCTAAACTTGCAGTATAAATAGCAAGGGTTGAGTTCTTTGTATCTAAACTTGCAGTATAAGTTGCAAGAGTTGAGTTTTTAGTATCTTGTGAACCCGTATAGGTATTTAGAGAACTTAATATACTCACTACTTGTGAAGAACCTGATACAACACCATTAGTTGCGTTTATTATACCATTATAAGATGTTGCAGTTGAAGAACCTACTAAAGTAAATGAACCTGTTATTTGAACTGACCCGGTAAAACTATGTATGTCATCACCAAAGTCACCAAATCTATTTGAACCACTACTAAAAATAACACTTGCAGTTTCATTAACAGTTGTCAAATTTGTTACTGTTAAGTTTGTAATCGTAGTTCCGTCTAATTGAGAACTTCCACTAATAATTCCTCTACCCTTTGTTTCGTATGAACTTGTTGCACTATTTTGATTTAATATAGTATTTGAAACCGAAGAACTAAATGCAGTTAAATTTATACCATTTATCGTTGCTGCTGCTGCGGTAACTATTTTAGTTTGAACAAATAAACTTGATGCTGATATTGCAGTTAAAAAATTAGGATTAATATTTCCTTGACTAATTGTAGCTTTTTGTTCATTTGTTAAACCTGCGGTTTTTAATAGTGATATATCACCACTTCTTGCATCAACTGTAATTCTACCTTGTTCAGTACCATCTGGGTTATGAAATCTAATAGCTGTCTCTTATAC